>Ga0209429_10000998_pt1 | contig 18219 bp, 19 predicted proteins | sample BarGraNGADG00212_3_FD_184493 | JGI IMG/M metagenome (GOLD analysis project Ga0209429, IMG submission 184493) | Arctic peat soil microbial communities from Barrow, Alaska - Barrow Graham LP Ref core NGADG0004-212 (SPAdes) (version 2) | ecosystem: Environmental > Terrestrial > Soil > Wetlands >...
ACATGTCAACCTTATTTCAGGTGACTATAGCGTCGGGGTCCCACCTCTTCCCATTCCGAACAGAGAAGTTAAGCCCGCCCACGCCGATGGTACTGCGCAAGTGGGAGAGTAGGTAGTCGCCGTTTTTCCGAAAGCCCTGCAGTGTAAACTGTGGGGCTTTCCTTGTTAAAAGGGAAAGGTATTTCATTAAGTCAAGAACCTCGACATGAAGCAAAAAGCGTATTATTTTTATGCTTTTCATGCTGATAATAAGGATAAATTTCTTTATCTTTGCGGGGTTTTAAAAAACATGCACCTTGGGCAAATTTGACAGTTATAAGATTCCTCTGAAAACACTTTCCATCGGTGATCATACTTTTGATTATACGTTGGATACAGAGTATTTTAAGAATATTGACAGTCAGGAAGTTCAGAAAGGAAACGTTCAGGCCAAAGTGTTGGTCCGGAACAATGGTAACAGTTATGAATTAACTTTTGCTTTGGAAGGTATGATTAAAGTTCCATGTGATCGATGCCTCGATGATATGGATTTGCCCATCGCCCATTCAGGTAAGCTAATTGTGAAATTTGGAACTGATTATGCTGAAGAAGGTGATGATATCATCATCATTCCTGAAGTAGAAGGTGAGATCAATATCGCATGGTTTCTGTATGAATTTGTCGCTTTGAGTATTCCGATCAAGCACATTCATGCACCTGGAAAATGCAACAGAATGATGTCCGGCAAATTGAAAAAGCATTTGGCCAAGGATCCGGATGATGAGGATGACGATATGGAAATGGATATCGAGGATGCAGAACCTGTGGTTGATTTTGAAGAATCAGATTCACAGCCTACCGATCCAAGATGGGACGAACTAAAAAAAATAATCGATAACAATTAATTGTAAAAAAGAAAATGGCACATCCTAAACACAAACATTCGAAGACCAGAACGGCCAAGAGAAGAACCCACTACAAAGCAGAGGCCCCAACACTGGCAGTTTGCCCGAATTGTGGTGCTCATTACATTTATCATACCGTGTGTGGTGAATGTGGTTATTACAGAGGCAAAATCGCTATCGAACAGGCTGCTGCCGTTTAAGGTAAGTGAATTTTCATATCTAAAGAAATTCAAAAGGCTTCGAATCTTGTTCGGAGCCTTTTTTGGTTGTGAATTCAGCAATTTTGACCAGTTTTTGGCTGTAATATCAGTCTTTTTCCTTATTTTTGCACAAAATATATAAAAATGAGAAATTTTAATGCGGTAATTACTGGAGTTGGCGGTTATGTGCCTGAAAAGATAATTACAAATGCAGATATTTGCAAATTAGTAGATACATCCGATGAATGGATCACATCACGTACCGGTATCAAGGAACGTCGCAAACTGGATATTTCAGGTGTAGGCACTTCCTATATGGGTACCAAGGCCGTTCAGGAATTACTTGAAAAAACCGGAACAAACCCTTTGGATATTGAAATGGTCATTTGTTCAACAAACACCCCGGATTATATCCTTCCTGCTGTTGCAACCATGATTGTAGAGAATTGTGGCTTGAAGAATGCCTATGGTTGGGATTTGGGTGCAGCCTGCAGTGGTTTTATTTTTGCATTGACCCAGGGAGCAGCACTCATTGAGGCAGGTCGCTATAAAAAGGTGATTGTTGTAGCTGCTGAAGCAATGACCACTGTTACCAATTACAACGACAGAACCACATGTGCCTTGTTTGGTGACGGGGCTGCAGCTGTTTTGCTGGAACCAACAACCGAGTCTTATGGTGTAATCGACAGTGCTCATTATACAGATGGTTCCGGGCTGCCAAATCTGCATATTAAAGCAGGTGGTTCTGCCAAACCTGCCAGCCACGAAAGCGTAGACAACGAAGAGCATTTTATATATCAGGAAGGCCAGGCTGTCTTCAAGGCCGCTGTAACCCGGCTGGTAGAAGCCAGTGAAGAAATTAAGAAACGCAACAATCTTGCCCCTGAAGATGTAACCTGGGTGGTGCCACATCAAGCTAACATGCGCATCATCGATGCCATCGTTCGTTATATGAAGGTGCCTTTGGAAAAAGTCATGGTCAATATTCAAAAATACGGTAACACTTCTTCTGCAACAATTCCCATTTGTCTTTGGGAATGGGAGAGTAAATTACGTAAAGGTGACGTACTCATCCTATCCGCTTTTGGAGCAGGCTTCTCTTGGGGTAGTGTATATCTGAAATGGGGTTACGATCCTAAATAAGGCCTGTCGACTTCCTTGCTTTAACCCTCTGAATTTCGTATCTTTGCATAGTTGTTTCTGACGGAAGTGCATCCTTGTACTTTCGCAGGAACAATTCATACATGAAGTTAAGCGAAAAAATGCATAAAGCAGGATTTGTAAATATTGTCGGAAATCCCAACGTTGGGAAGTCAACCCTGATGAATACACTGGTGGGCGAACGTATCTCCATCATCACTTCCAAGGCTCAGACCACCAGACACAGAATTATGGGTATTGTCAACGGGGAAGATTTTCAGATAGTCTATTCTGACACCCCTGGCGTATTGGCCCCGAACTACAAGCTTCAGGAGTCCATGCTTAACTTCTCCAATTCAGCTTTGCTGGATGCAGACATCTTACTCTACGTAACGGATACGGTTGAGAAAATGGACAAGAACGAAAGTTTCCTCCAGAAAGTTCAGCAAGTCACCATTCCCGTATTGGTGATTATCAACAAGATAGACCTGAGCGATCAGGCTAAGTTGGAACAACAGGTCATTGAGTTGGGCAAGTTGCTCCCGAATGCCGAAATAATACCCATTTCAGCCCTTCGAAAATTCAATGTGGACTATGTGCTCCGCAGAATTTCTGAAATGCTGCCGGAATCGCCACCCTATTTCGATAAAGATGCCTTGACGGACAAACCTGCTCGTTTCTTTGTAACGGAAATCATCCGGGAAAAGATTCTGCTCTATTATCAAAAAGAAATACCCTACTCCACGGAAGTGGTTGTTGAAAATTTCGAGGATACCCCAAATCTGGTCCGTATCAGCGCTGTTATTTATGTGGAACGCGATACTCAAAAAGGCATTGTGATTGGTCACGGTGGACAAGCCTTGAAAAAAGTAGGGACGGAAGCCCGTAAAGACATCGAAAACTTTCTGGGAAAGAAAGTATTTTTGGAAATGTTTGTAAAAGTGGAAAAAGACTGGAGAAATCGGGATAATAAACTGAAAGCCTTTGGTTATCAACTGGATTAATAAAAAAAGATGAGTAATATCGTAGCTATTGTAGGTCGCCCGAATGTTGGCAAGTCGACCCTTTTCAACCGTCTGACAAAATCCAGACAAGCCATTGTCAATGAAGAGTCCGGTACGACCCGTGACCGTCAATACGGTTTATCCGAATGGAACGGTCGGGAATTTTCTGTGATCGATACAGGAGGCTGGGTCGACAGATCCGGAGATGTCTTTGAAGCAGAAATCAAAAAGCAGGTCAATATGGCCATTGAAGAATCTGACATCATTCTATTTGTAGTAGATGTCATGAATGGTTTGACGGATTTGGATGTCGCAGTTGGCAAGTTGTTGCGTGGTGTTAAGAACAAACCGGTTTTGTTGATTGCTAATAAAGCCGATACCAACGAACTCGGTTACAATGCATCGGAGTTCTATGCACTTGGCCTGGGAGACCCCATTGTTCTTTCTGCCATCAACGGTTCGGGCACTGGTGACTTTATGGATTCATTGGTCGATATGTTCAAACCCGATGCCGATAAAGAAGAAGGTTTGGAGGCCTTGCCTCGTTTTGCCGTCGTTGGACGCCCGAATGCAGGAAAATCGTCCATCATCAATGCTTTTGTAGGTGAAGAACGGACCATAGTGACCGAAATCGCTGGAACTACCAGAGATTCCATCTATACCCGATATTCCAAATTTGGATTTGACTTTTACTTGGTCGATACGGCTGGTATCCGTAAAAAGGGCAAAGTGAATGAAGACCTTGAATATTATTCGGTTATCCGCTCCATTCGCGCCATTGAGAATGCAGACATCTGTATTTTGATGATTGACGCTACCCGTGGCATCGAAAGCCAGGATATGAACATTTTTTCGCTGATTCAAAAGAACCGCAAAGGTCTGGTCGTTTGTGTCAACAAGTGGGACTTGGTCGAAAACAAAGAAACACACGACATCAAGGAATTTGAACGCGCCATCCGCGATCACTTTGCGCCCTTTGTGGATTTTCCCATCCTTTTCACTTCAGCTACGACCAAACAGCGTATTTTCAAAGTGTTGGAAACGGCCAAAGAAGTCTATGATACCCGTAAATACCACGTCTCCACGGCTAAATTGAATGAATTTTTCTTGCCGCTAATTGAGAATTATCCTCCACCTGCAATTAAGGGTAAATATGTAAAAATCAAGTATGTAACTCAGTTGAAAGGTCCAGATACCCCAACGTTTATTTTCTTTTGCAATTTACCCCAATATCTAAAGGATCCCTACAAGCGCTTCCTGGAAAACAAATTGAGAGCGGAGTGGCCTTTCACTGGAACACCGGTGCAACTTTTCTTTCGTCAAAAGTAAAAAAAGAAGATTTTCACCTCTCTTACACTGTTTATTTTGTTAATTATTGTATTCATGCATCAGAATTTGCAGTTTTCTTGACAGTATATTAAGTAACGGTGCAGGCTGTACTATCAACCAAATAATATAATTTGTTAAAAATCTGATAGATAGACTTTGATATACTAAATGCCCATTTCGTAACCTTCTTTAACGTATGGAGTTTGAATTCGCTTGTCAATTTTATTATATTTGTTGATATAGGAGTTTAAAAAGTTACACAGTAAAAAGGGGGACAAATTTTGATTTTTGAAATCAAGGCGTTATTAATCAGATTAAACACACTAACTTTGTTTCAACCGGACTCTTTCCAAACCCGCGAGGATTAGGGAAGAGTCTTTTTTTATACCTTTGTCTTTCATTTTAAATTCAACCGAATTGGAACGTATTGTACTTGGATTATCTGGAGGCGTTGATTCCAGCGTAGCTGCCTACCTGCTTAAGAAACAAGGGTATGAAGTGGTGGGTCTGTACATGATCAACTGGAAAGAAACGGTTGGTACATTGTCCGGAGAGTGCCCCTATGAGGATGACTTGCTCATAGCTGAATTGGTAGCCAGAAAGCTTGATATAGAGTTTCACTCCGTTGATTTGAGCGATCGGTACCGCGAACGAGTTGTTGATTACATGTTTTCGGAATACGAACAGGGTAGGACACCCAATCCGGATGTGCTCTGTAACCGTGAAATAAAGTTTGATGCCTTTTTGGAAGCGGCTTCACTGTATGGTGCAGACAAAGTGGCAACCGGTCATTATTGCCGAAAGGAAGTCACCAAGGATGCTGATGGAAATCCTATATATAGGTTGTTGGCCGGAAGCGACCTGAACAAAGACCAGTCGTATTTTTTATGCCAGCTTTCTCAGGAGCAATTGTCAAAAGCCATTTTTCCAGTTGGAGATATTGAAAAACCCGAAGTCCGTCGGATTGCTGAGGAACTTGGTCTGGCTACTGCATTTAAAAGGGATTCTCAGGGTATTTGTTTTGTCGGTAAAGTTGATTTGCCTGTTTTTCTACAACAAAAACTGGATAAAAAGAAAGGGGAAGTTGTCGAGATACCTTCCGATCTGAAAGCATATGGCCGAATGATGCCTGAAGATCCTGACGAAAGGCTTCGCAAGCAGGCCAAACCTTATTTCTACCGTAAAAAGGACGGTCGAGTGGTCGGAACCCATCAGGGTGCACATTTCTATACGGTCGGTCAGCGAAAGGGACTTGGTATCGGTGGTTTTGAGAATCCGCTTTTTGTTTTGGCAACGGATGTGCAGGAGAACCTGATTTTTGTCGGAGAAGGTGTCGAACATCCGGGTTTATACCGAAAGACATTGAAAATAAAGACGGAGGATATTCATTGGATTCGCACGGATTTGGCGCTCAACATTGGAGAAACGGTTACTTATAAAGTTAGGGTCCGTTACCGCCAACCTTTACAAAAGGCAAGCTTACACCGGCTGGAAGACGGACTTTTCATCGATTTCGACAAACCACAGCAAAGCATTACCCCAGGTCAGTTTGCTGCCTGGTATCTGAATGATGAAGTCATCGGTTCAGGTGTTATTTCCGAATAATATATTCAAAATATAGTTTTTTATAAGCAACTTTGTTGTCGTTTTATATACTTACAAAAATGAAAACAGAATTCAGAAGAATACTTTTACTAATTGCTTTTATGGCAGTTGGACTGAATGCACTTCAAGCCGCCGTCTGGACGGTGAGTACGGTTCCCAATACACAAAAGGCTGATGCCAGAGTTTTTACATCCGATCCGGATGATTTGATTGACCCTGCCAGTCAGGCGGAGATTGATCGTTTGCTTTATAATGCCCGGCAGCAACTTTCTGCTGAGATTTTTGTTGTTGCCTTGCAATCAACCGGTGATGTCGATTTGAAATCTTTTGCAACGGAACTCTTTAATTATAAGGATAAAAAAGATCCCAGCAAGAGTTGGCACATCGGCAATAAGGACAAAGACAATGGCTTGTTGATCCTATTCGTTCTGGATCAGAAGAAGGTGACCATAGAAACCGGTTATGGCATGGAAGGTATTTTTCCGGATGCCATTTGTTCCCGGATCATAGACAATGATATGGTGCCTTTAATGAAAGAAGGTCAATACGGCCCCGGATTGCTTGCCGGTGTACATGCTATATTGAAAGTTTTGTCCGATCCGGCAGCAGCCGCTGAAATCTATGCCGATCCAGCTGTGCAGCAGAAAGCACAATGGGAACAAAAGAAGGCGATGCTTTATAACCTATTGATCGGCTATTTGTTGCTGACGTTGATCGTACTCATCTTCAGCATCCGTAATTCAACTAAGAAAGTGAAATCAGTGACGGGAATGGAGCCATACGAAGCCTATAAAGCACTGAACACATCCGTGACTGGTTATCAGATTCTGGCCTTTCTGTTTCCCCTGACGATGATCGCTTTCCTGATGTTTTACAAAAAGAAGGCCAGTAGTTTTCGAAAGAAACCAAGAGCTTGCCCTCATTGTGGCAAACCATTGGTGCTGATGTCTGAAAAACAGGAAGACGCTTATCTGAGTGCAGGGCAGCAAAATGAGGAAAGGGTAGGATCCGTAGATTACGACGCCTGGATTTGCATGGATTGTGGTTACCGTTCGTTTTTGTCATATACCAAAGCGTTTACCAGGTATCAACCTTGTCCCAAGTGTCGTTTCAAGACGTATGCGCAGACGTCAGACCGCATTGTATCTTCGCCTACGCCGATTTCGGCAGGCCAGGGTGTGCATGTATTCACTTGTGCCAATTGTGGGTATGAAGCCCTTAAATACTACACCATACCGATGATCATCATTCTTCCGTCCAACCGTGGCGGTGGTGGTTTTGGAGGTGGGGGCGGCGGTTTCGGCGGCGGTGGTGGTTTTGGCGGCGGTTCGAGCGGTGGTGGCGGTGCTACCGGTGGTTGGTAATCCTAGGAATCAGTCATTACGGCGGGTTCAGCCGACAAAATGAATTTGGCACGGATTTTGAATTCAACAGTTATATACATTAAAAATAATTTGTAATCAATGAAAAAAGGTACCATTATTGGCCTCTCTATCGCAGGCCTTTTCGTAATCATTTTCTTATGGGGAAACGGTCTTTACAACAGCATGGTTACGTCCGATGAAGTTGTTTCAAAGTCCTGGGCCAATGTGGAAAGCCAATACCAACGTCGTTCCGACCTGATCCCCAATTTGGTGGCCACGGTTAAAGGATATGCAACGCACGAAAACAAAACACTTACGGAAGTGGTGGAAGCACGTGCCAAAGCTACTCAGGTGACTGTTGATCCTACAAACATTACGCCTGAGAAACTGGCTGAATATCAGGCTGCCCAATCACAGGTCGGTTCTGCCATCGGGCGTCTTTTAGTTAGTGTGGAAGCATATCCCGACTTAAAAGCCAATCAGAACTTCAAGGAACTGCAGGTTCAATTGGAAGGCACCGAAAATCGCATTTCTGTGGAACGTCAGCGCTTCAATGACGATGTCATGGCTTATAATGTATTGATTCGTAGATTTCCGTCAAACATCGTTGCCGGAATCACCGGTTTTGAAAAGAAAGCCAATTTCAAAGCAGATGCAGGAACCGAAAAAGCACCTGAAGTAAAATTCTAATTAAATAACTGATTCATGTTTTCAGGAATAGTTGAAGAAGCCGCCGTGGTAACCGGTTTAGAAAGGGAGGGTGGAAATCTGCACCTCAAAATGAAATGCAGTTTTACCGAAGAACTCAAAATAGACCAAAGTGTTGCACACAATGGTGTTTGTTTGACCGTTGTCAAGCTGGAAGGCGATGAATACACGGTCACCGCGATTCAGGAAACATTGGACAAAACAAACCTTGGCTTGCTTAAAATTGGCGATAAGGTGAATCTGGAGCGTAGCATGATGATGAATGGCCGGTTGGACGGACATATTGTCCAGGGACATGTGGATCAAACCGCTACCTGCATCGGTGTGGATGAAACCGACGGAAGTTGGCGCTACCGCTTTGAATATCCGCTCAATGCAAAGAAGGCAATCGAAGGCTATATGACCGTGGAGAAGGGTTCAGTCACTGTCAACGGCGTCAGCCTGACTGTTTGCAATTCAGGTGACAACAGCTTTGAAGTGTCCATCATCCCATATACGCATGAACATACGAATTTCCATCAGATCCTGGCGGGATCGGTGGTCAACCTGGAGTTTGACATCATCGGCAAATATTTGAGCCGTATGATGCATTTCTCTCAACTCTGATATGAGCAGGATTCTCGCCATCGATTATGGAAGAAAACGCACCGGATTGGCAGTGACCGATACGTTGCAATTGATTCCAGGAGGTTTGACGACGGTCCCCAGTCACGAACTGCTGAAATTTCTGGAAGACTATTTTCGGAAAGAACCTGTTGAACGCATCGTGGTTGGACTACCCAAACAAATGAACAACCAACCTTCGGAATCGATGAAGTACATTGAACCGTTTGTTCGGTCGCTTAAGAAGAAATGGCCGGAAATGCCGGTTGAATATTATGACGAACGCTTTACTTCCGCATTGGCACACCAGGCCATGTTGGAAGGGGGCCTCAAAAAAAAGGATAGGCAGAATAAGGCTTTGGTTGACGAAATCAGCGCAGTCATCATTCTGCAATCCTATTTGGAATCAAAAAGATAAAATATGCAATTGCCCATTTACCTGTATGGTCAGCAGGCGCTTAGAAAAGCAACGACCGATATTTCCGCCGAGTATCCAGGATTGCCGGTACTTATCGCCAATATGTATGAAACCATGACCAAAGCAGATGGGGTTGGATTGGCCGCACCTCAGGTCGGATTGTCCATTCGCCTGTTTGTCATCGATTTGTCTGCATTGGGTGAAGATGATGAACAATACATGGATTACAAGAAAACGTTCATTAATCCTGAGATTCTGGAATTCTCGGAGAATACCTGTTCCTACGAGGAGGGTTGCTTGAGTTTGCCGGATATCCACGAGAACGTGACCCGCAGCTCCGACATCAAAATACGCTATCACGACGAGCAGTTCATGGAACACGTGGATACATTCAATGAATTTGCCGCCAGAGTCATCCAACATGAATACGACCACCTGGAAGGCAAGGTTTTCACTGACAGGATTACATCCATTCGTCGTCAACTCATCAAATCCAAACTGAGCAATATACTGAAGGGTAAGTCGAAGCCCTTCTATAAAGTGAAAAGTCTTTAAAATCGGCGCTATTCACCGAAATTGCTTGATACTTTACGGAAAGCCAGTATCTTTGAGATGATATTTCAAGGATACGGGTTTTTTTATCGACATGAAACGAATCATAATTTCCCTGACTTTATTTATGATTTCCCTGCTTTCGTTGCAGGCGCAAATCAATACCGACCACATGATGACGATTGGTCGGAATGCGCTCTATTTTGAGGATTATGTGCTTTCCATCCAATATTTCAACCAGGTAATCAAGGCAAAGCCCTATTTGGCCGAACCCTATTTTTTCAGAGGAGTGGCCAAGTTGTATCTGGAAGATTATGCTGGAGCGGAAGACGATTGCTCCAAATCACTAGAACGGAATGAGTTCATCGTAAACGCGTACATCTGCAGGAGCTTTGCTAGAATGAAACTGGGTGATAACGATGGAGCCGTCAGCGATTGCAACAAAGGATTGGAATTTGACATTGAAAATAAAGCCTTGTTGTATCACAAGGGATTTGCCCTGGTTGCTGCCAAAAAGTGGTCAGAGGCCGATGTTTGCCTGAATGAAATGATCCGAAGGTTTCCGAATGATGTGGACGCTTATATGTTCAAGGGACAGATGAATGTGGAAAGGGGTGATACATTGACGGCCATTGAGGATTTCAGCCGTACCATCGCCATTGACAAATATTACGCACCGGGTTGGGCTTCCAGAGGCTGGGTTTCCTTGATGAAAGACCGTTACAGCAATGCGTTGGCCGATTTTAACGAAGCCATCCGACTTAAATCCGATGATCCGACCTATTTTATGAACCGTGCATTGGCGCGTTACAATTTGAATGATCTTCGCGGTACGATGGAGGATTTCGACAAGAGCATCAGTTTGGACCCGAATTCCAAACTCAGTTATCTGAACCGTGCCATCATGCGCACCAATGTGGGTGACCTGAACCGTGCCCTTGAAGACTTCGACAAAGCCCTTTTTCTTGAGCCTGAAGATTATCAGGCTATTTACAACCGTGGTTTGGTTCGTAAGGATTTGGGAAACAACAAGGATGCCATCGCGGATTTCACCACCATCCTCAACAAGTATCCTAAATTTGTACCAGCGTATTATCAACGTTCCGAATTAAAAAAACGTTTGGGTGACGCAAAGGGAGCCGACAGGGATTATTTTGCAGCTTGGAATATTGAGGAAAAAGCAAAAGCCGATAAAGCTGCAGGGAAAAAGGCTAAGAAAACCACTGAGGCAGCCGATTCCACCAAAGAGATGTTTGACATTAACAAGTACAACCGTATGATAGCCGGGGTGACGCTCGACAAGGATAAAGACCAATACCAGAATCCGATGCGGGGTAGAGTTCAGGACAAGACGGCTGAAATCGAACTGGAGCCGTTGTTTAGCCTGACCTATTATGAGAAAACGAAACCGGGTCCGGTCCGTCGCATTCTAGACCTAAGCAAATATTTGCCTGAGGGTTCAGTTGTTTCTATTAAAAATCTTGGAAACTTATTGATATCCAATAGTGAGCAAGCTTTGACCACCGAACAGGCCGGAGTCCATTTCGCATCCTTGGACGAGTATTCGCAACGTATTGGTCAAGCACCGGACGATGCAAACTTGTTCTTTGCCAGAGGTTTGGATTTTGCTCTGGTACAGGATATCAACAATGCCATGCAGGATCTTGACCGTGCCATAGTGCTTAATAACAAGATGGTACTGGCCTATTTCGAACGGGCTATCTTGCGATACCGGAAGATGAACGTCGATTATGCCAATAAGCAATCGGAAGCTGAATCAGCAGTAAGTAATCTACAACACCGGAGTGATGCATCAAAGAACATAAATTCCGATGCCTCACCCAAGACCGGAAGTTTCAGTTTGGGTGAAAAAGCGTTCGGAAATGATTTTGAATTTGTATTACGTGACCTGGATAAAGTGGTGACTTTAGAGCCAAATTTTATCTATGCGTATTATAACATGGGTAACATCCGCTGCCTGCAACGTGATTACCGCAATGCATTGATAGACTATTCCAAAGCACTTGATATCAATCCGGACTTTGCTGAAGCTTGGTTCAACAGGGGGATAACACAAATTTACCTGGGGGATCGTGAGCACGGATTAGCCGATCTTCGCATGGCAGGCCAGTTGGGTTTGTACAAAGCTTACAGCATCATCAAACGGCTGGGGGATTAGTCATTTCAATTGCCTGGTATAGCAAAAAATCACCTGCCCCTGAGAATAGGTTTCAGCAAAGTGCATCCCTTTAGCAGTCAATGCTTTTTTGAAAACTTCTGCTTCTGTTTGATTTTCAAGGTTATAAACCAGGTATTGCTTTTCTTTTGGCTCGGCGGGGAATAGGCTTTCCATTAATTTCTGCCCGTTGTTTGAAAGGCCGAAATAACAGTCTCCCATGCTTCTACTATAATATTCCATGGATTTTTGAATGCGATTGACGACATCTCCAGATTTTATTAGAGGAGTGTTTTTAGCCTGAGAAATCTTAATGTTAACAGGTTTAATTGAATTTAAAGGCCACAAACCACCTAAAAGCGGATACAAATTACTCCTGTTCGTACTCGTAAATCCATCCGGCCAGATCTGGCTCTGCATACCGTACACGTTGAATTTGAATTCGATGCCCTTTTGATTCATACACTGGATGGAGGGATTTTCGATTGGTTCCAGATTGGGAAGCGTCCAGGTAGTCTGGTTTTTAATTCCAGTGTTGAACGATTGTTGTTTGAATCCCGGATGAACCTGCATGGTAAAGTAAACCGTAAAGTTCTCCCGATTAAAAAATAATTGCTTGGCTACAGAAGCGGATAACGGTAAACGCATGGTTGCCAGGTAATAATTGTCCAATGATAAGGCTGCATCCAGGATTTCAGTTTCTGCTTTATAATCCGACCGTAAGAAACGACAATTGCCTGTAAGTTCAAATCGGAACTTCTCGAACAAGAGTCCAGCCGACTGGTATTTTTCCCATACCTGCAACAGCTTGTAAACCAAGGTTTCCTGAGCTTCGGCTATTTGCTGAATGCTTTTATCCTTTAACTCCAGAACCATTTGTTCCAGTTCAGGATCGCAATTCCAATGAATGCCAGTGGGCAGGTTTTCATTTATATACACCACACCGTTTTGAATGCCTTTCAGAAAGGCATTCGGCGTCATGTTGGTAAAATTGGGCTCATCGTACTTGAAAAACTCGTTGGCATCCCTTGTGTCAAACTTTGCCAGACCAGAGGCATTGCACAAGTAACGGCTGACGATTTCGGGTACGTTCAGCCAAACGACCACATTTCCGGATTGTTCTGATTTTTCCAACCATGCAGGAAAAACAAGTGTTTCAATATCTTGTACATCCAGCGATTGTTTGTTCAGGGAATCGTATTCAGCCTTTAAAACCTCTGGATTCTGAAAAGCCTTTCTGATTTGCGAAAACATTCTTTTTTGAACGTTGAAAATGGAATCCATCCAAAGAGACTCCAATTCGCTCAGGGCTCTTTCATCAATGGATTCAAAGGGGTCGGTTTCGGGTGCATTTTTCTTGAAAGTATAAATCTCATCACCATCCGTGCCGTTGTTTTCCCATTGATTTCCCTTCAGGACAATGTTCCTGTTTTGTTCCTGAAAAAGAAAGGCAGTGGCTGAATTGTTGTGAATTAGGCATTTGCAAAGTTCAAGATCGCTGACGGATTGTACAAACAGGCCGGTGACGCCATTGTTCTCAAGGTCTGCATTATAAATCTTAATGTTCTGAGATTGAAACAGATAAAAACCGAAACCGAAACTTTTCGTTTCTTCGGAAATCAGGTGCTTGAATGTTCCGTTATACAGATGGATGCCGGTGCAATTCTGTATCACAAAGATATCCTGAAATTGAGACGAGCAGGTGACAGTTGCCACTTCCTCAAAAATAAGGGTTAGACTTTTTCTACCCGATAAGGTGACACTGTTCTCAGAAATGTAATCATTTTTTTCAATGTAAAGCGTATCGCCGTCATTGGTTTCATCCAACATCTTTTGCAAGATGGATTGGGCAGACAAAGTTGGAGGAATAATGCAAGACAAAACCAAAATAAGGACTGGGCTGGCTGAATAGTTGATCATGACTTCAAATCTACAAAATTATTGAAATCGAAAGGCGTTTATGCTATCTTTATTTCTAATGGAGAACTGGTAGAGAAGTACAAATCCAGGCGTTAGTGCATTCCAAAAATCCAAGGAAAGCCGAAGACCACAATCATGGTCCATGCAGTATAAACAGGCAAATACTTTGAAACGGTATCTTCCACTAGTTCAATGTCTTTCTTTTTGAAGGTCACCCTGAACAAGTTGATGGCGATCCAAATCAAATGGACGAACAACAGCACGTTGGCTCCTAGTACTGCTGTGCGGTTTGGTGTGAAACCATATTCACCAAGGCGGTAGATGATGGCCGATAAAGCAACCGTATTGATAATCAAAGCGGCAATAGCCATCAAAGTAAGTATCACTTTGTTGAATTGTTGTTTTTTGCTTTTGGATGTTTCGGAAACCGAAAATACGATTATGGCCATCACAGCAAGTAGTAAAAGGTTGAATATCAATAGGAACTCTCTATCGTTGTATGGATCTTTTGCGGAAAAAGGAAGGCTTATCAGAAATATGAGCAACATGATCAAAAGCAAGGGGCTGAAAATATTGGCGATGATGGGTGCAATCTTATTAGTAATGATTGCATGGTTTCTAATGATGTAGGTAGCTACAATGGGTGCAGAAACGAGTCCCCAAACGCCGATGAACTTAAAGTAGAATTCCTCAATATGAAAACCAATTAAATTGAACAACCCAAGCGTTAATATGGAAAAAAGACCTCCGGCTGACAGTATGATGGTGGTGAGCACGACCAAGTCTCCATTGTATCGGATGTATTCCATCCTTTTTGCCGTTTTTGTGTCCATGCCGATGAAAACGATGCCGTAAACGCACCACATCAGCAAGGCGAGATGCATGCATGATAACATGACCGCATCATTTTTGTCACTGTTTGGCAGAATGTTTATAAAGGCAGCCGGAATTAGAAAGGCCAACGAAACCCAAATCCAATGTATTCTCTTTGGAAGACCCTTTGACAGAAGTAAATAGACGGACATGCCGAAAAAAACGATCATCGCAGCGTTCTTTTGAAAAAAAATGTATTCCAGCCTACTATTCTGCAGAATGGCAGGAATTTTAATCAACAACAAGGAAATGACGCAGGCGAACAGAAGTGCAATAACATCGACAACTGGTGAGACTTTTTTAATTTCCATGGCAGTTTGGATTTACATTTTATTATAGATGAAGTTGGGTATTCTTCGAAGAATCCAGACAATTAACCCCCAACGTTTGGTTACATAAATGACTCGCTTTTTCTGTAGAAGTGCTTTGAACATTTGTCGGGCTGCCTTTTCCACCGATGCTACCCAAAAGAGTCCGTCTCCTTTTGCCATTTCGGTGTCCACAAAACCAGGGCGGATGTCGGTAATGGTGATGGGCAGTTTTAGCTTGCCCGCTTTTTGTCTCAACGCTTGTAAGTAATTGATTTGATAGGCCTTGGTCGAACCGTATGATGGAGATTGCCTTATACCGCGAATGCCTGCAATGGAACTGATGGCTGCCAGATGGCCAAAACCTTGATTTCTGAAGTAATTGAAAGCCCAGTCTGCAATGGCGGTGAATCCGATTACGTTGGTGTCGATGGTTCTCTTTTCGGGCTCAAAATCCAGGTTGTCGTTTAATTCACCGGTTCCTGAACTGATGATCAGCAAATCCAGCCCTCCCAGTTCAGTCACTAACTCGTTTAGCTCCAATATGGAGAGGGTTGTGTCTGTAACGTCGAATATTTTGGCGAAAAAGGACTCCGGTTGTTCTTGTTTTAATGCAACCAACAGGGCTTTACGTCGACCGGTGACGCCGACCAGATAACCATTTTTAGATAGCAGTCGGGCAAGTTCTTTTCCAATGCCGGAAGTGGCTCCGACAACAATGGCTTTCTTCATGGTGTCAAAACGTATTTTTTGGTGTTTAATTGCCTTATTAACAAACTTTTATACTGTACTCAGAATTCAATATAAAAAGCCATAAATGCCAGAAGGATCAAAACGATGCCGGTGATACCTTTTTCGTGATGTTCCAAGAAATGGGAATTTAATCGGTTGATGCCTTTCATCCCCAAATACACCAAGGTAAACATGACCAATAGTGTGATGAGCAAATAGACCAGCGAAACGATCAAAATACCAGTCCAGCCGATTGTAGAGGCCTGAAAATAATAGGCTTCTATTTCGATGCAGGGTGTAAGAAACATGGCTATGCTCAACGATGTAATAACGGCAATTTTCGTTTTTTTTCGGTCACGATCTTTCAGTTCAAAGTGATGGTGATGATGGTGTCCTGTTCTGAGGTCCATTAGAAAATAGACAACCCCGATAACCAATAAAATGATGGGGGCAGCGACCTTGGTTAGGTGACCGTAGTTTTCAGACAATTCAATACCTGCAAATCCGACGATTATCCCGATGATGATGGTACTGACGGTGTGGGAGAATCCCGTTATGAAGGTTGCGAGAAGTGTTTCACGCGTGTTCCATCGTTCGGTTTTGGATAAGGCGATCAACGGAATCCAATGATTCGGAATTAATGCGTGTATCACGCTAAGGAACAAGCTGCCAAGAAATATCTGCCACATAATTAACTTTTTTTACAAAGATAGAGTAATTGGTCTTTAAACAGACAAAGGCCCCGCATAACTGCAGAACCTTTGATGTTTGGGAAGAAGCCGCATCAATGAGATGTGTGAAAACTCCGGTCGACAGGATTTGAGTGCCAGGTTTCCTTTTGTAATCCGCTGCGCCTACGCGACCTTTTCAGGTTTACGGCCCGCCATTGGAATATCTGAGCTTGTCTCGGTGTTCGTGATGTAATTGATGAGTCTACCAATCAATGTTGACACGACTTCTATACAACAAATATATAGAAACATCCCTTAAATAGCAACTTTTAAAGGTTATATGTTCAAAAAAGAAAGCCCCGAATTTCTTCGAGGCTTCCAAGGCTGTATAAGAGCTTATTACGCGTTATTTTTGGCTTGCTGAAGGATGGCTTTGAAGGCCTGAGGTTCATTCATGGCCAAATCTGCCAGAACTTTGCGGTTGATTTCGATGCCAGCTTTGTGAAGGGCACCCATCAGGCGGCTGTAAGACATTCCTTCCAAACGTGCACCAGCGTTGATACGTTGAATCCACAAAGCGCGGAATTCGCGTTTTTTGGTTTTACGGTCACGGTAGGCATATTGTTGACCTTTTTCCCAAGTGTTCTTGGCAACAGTCCAGACATTCTTTCTGGAACCGAAGTATCCCCTGGTCAGGGATAAGATTTTTTTTCTACGTGCTCTGGAGGCAACGTGATTGACTGATCTAGGCATTTTGTTTCTTTTTTTTGAATGTTAGCGTCATGCTTCTCAGATGAACTTTTGAGCTAATGCATTCGGTTAAAAATGTTGTTGAATTCTTTTTGGTTGACTACTTCATAGCCAACAACAACTTGACGTTGTTCAGGTCGGTTTTGTCAACCATACCCATGTGCGTCAGGTTACGTTTTTGCTTCGTCGTTTTTTTGGTCAAAATGTGACTTTTGAACGCGTGTTTACGCTTGATTTTACCTGTTCCGGTAAGGGTGAACCTCTTTTTGGAACCGGAATTAGTTTTCATCTTTGGCATCTTGCTCTGCTGTTAAATTAATAATCGGTAAATTTATAATTGGTGAATTTGAAATCGGTTTTACCGTAGCGGGTTTCGGTTCTGCTTTCTTTTTGGGAGCCAGCATGATGATCATGCGTTTTCCTTCGAGAACAGGCATGCTTTCCACTTTTCCATAATCTTCCAGGTCGTTGGCAAAACGGAGCAACAATACTTCGCCTTGTTCCTTGAACAGGATGGAACGGCCTTTGAAAAAGACATAAGCCTTCACCTTGCAACCTTCTTCGAGGAAGGACTTGGCGTGTTTCAGCTTGAAGTTGTAATCGTGATCGTCCGTTTGGGGTCCGAAACGAATTTCCTTCAGCGTGATCTTGGTGGCCTTGGCCTTTTGTTCCTTAACCTTCTTTTTCTGTTGGTACAGGAACTTTTGATAATCTATGATACGGCAGACGGGGGGGGCAGCGTTCGGGGAAATTTCCACCAGGTCCAATTGTTTAGAATCGGCAATTGCCAACGCTTGTTGGATGCTGTAAACACCCTGTTCTACGTTTTCACCGACTAAGCGAACCTCTTTGACGCGGATCCTGTCATTGATCCGGTACTGCATTTTCAAATCATCGTTCTTCATTCAGATGTTTTAAAACCTCGTTTTTGTTATGTTTAAATGTATGACTATCAAGTTGTTGATTACCATGAAGTAACCAT
>Ga0209429_10000999_pt1 | contig 18211 bp, 10 predicted proteins | sample BarGraNGADG00212_3_FD_184493 | JGI IMG/M metagenome (GOLD analysis project Ga0209429, IMG submission 184493) | Arctic peat soil microbial communities from Barrow, Alaska - Barrow Graham LP Ref core NGADG0004-212 (SPAdes) (version 2) | ecosystem: Environmental > Terrestrial > Soil > Wetlands >...
TAAAAATCAGCCACAAAAGTATTAAAAAGTGTAGTTCACAATCTGTTCCTTAACAATTTTTAACAACAGTGTTTTTTGGCCTTTACGATTTAAAGACATTCATTCAGGTTGTTTTATTCCGGGAATTTAAAAAAAATGAAACTCTATCAGAGTTTAACAACAATTTCAATTACTCTGTTTGCCATATCATCGGCTTCTTTACTTGTTCTGCCTTCAGCATATATTCGCATTATGGGCTCGGTATTCGATTTCCTTATCTGCACCCAGCCATTTTTATGTCCGATCCACAATCCGTCTCTTTCATCAATCAGATGATCCTGAAACTGACCTTTTACCGCATCAGTGATCATCCTGAAGTCAATTGCAGATGAAAGATTTAGTTTTTTCTTTGAAATAACATAATCCGGATAAAATTGTCGCAGTGAAGAACATTTAATACGGCTGGTCGCCAGGTGAGAAAGGAACAACGCGATTCCAACCAGAGCATCACGGCCATAATGAAGTTTTGGATAAATAATACCTCCATTACCCTCGCCTCCGATAACAGCTTCGCTTTTTTTCATCTCTTCCACCACATTAACCTCGCCAACGGCAGAAGAATAATGATTGCAGCCGTATTTACCGGTAACATCCTTAAGCGCTTTTGTTGAGGACAGATTTGATACTGTGCTTCCGGGAGTATGTTTGAGAATATAGTCAGCTACAGAAACGAGTGTATACTCTTCACCGAACATAGATCCATCCTCGCAAATTATTGCTAAACGATCAACATCGGGATCCACAACAAAACCTACATCTGCTTTTACTTTACAAACAAATTCTGAAATACCCTTCAGATTATCAGGCAATGGTTCGGGATTATGCGCAAAGTTACCATCAGGGGTAGAATTCAATTCGTATATATTATTAATACCAAGTGATTTAAGCAGATCGGGGAGTATAATGCCTCCAACAGAATTAATGCAATCAATAGCAACAGATATACCGGAAGATTTAATCTCTTTTACATTTACAAGATCAAGCTCAAGTATCTGATTAATATGTTTCTGCCCCCACGAACTATCAGTTAAAAGTGAACCGGTCAAATCGCCTGCAACAAACTCGAAATCTTCTGAGTCAGCAATCTGCAAAACAGCGAGCCCGTCATCAGATGAGAGGAATTCACCTTTTTCATTTAATAGTTTGAGGGCATTCCATTCAGCCGGATTGTGACTGGCTGTTACTATTATTCCGCCAGCTGCAACTGATCCGGTAACGGCCAGTTCGACTGTTGGTGTTGTTGCCATGCCAAGATCAATAATATTAATCCCCATGCTGCGTAAAGATGAAATTATCAGACCACTGACCATCGGACCTGTTTTACGTGCATCGCGACCTATCACCATTGACAGGATTTTTTTGCTATTTCTTCTTTTTATCCATGTACCAAATGCTGCAGCAAACTTCACAATATCGACCGGGGAAAGACTCTCTCCGGGCCTCCCCCCTATTGTTCCACGTATCCCTGAGATGGATTTTATTAATGCCATACCTATTAGTTTTCAACCTGCAAAGGTGCAAAAAAATAGTCAAACAAAAATATCGCCAATTAAATGTACCTTTGCAGGCTGATAATTATGGATATGGAGAAGCGAAAACCTGCAGGCACAGATACAGTTATAAGGCTGAACAGATTTATTGCCAACAGCGGTGTCTGTTCACGCAGGGAAGCTGATGAGCTGATCAGAGACGGATATATAACTGTTAACGGGAAGAAGATAACGGAACTTGGAACCAAGGTCAGTCATAATGATGATGTCAGGTACAGGAATAAAAAACTCTCTTCCGAGAAAAAAGTTTATATCCTGATGAATAAACCTAAAGACTATGTAACCACAGTTGAAGATCCTCATGCTGAACATACTGTCCTTGAGCTCATAGGAGACGGCTGCAAAGAGAGGGTTTACCCTGTCGGACGACTTGACAAGGCTACAACAGGAGTGCTTCTGCTGACCAACGATGGTGATCTGACCGGAAAATTAATCCATCCAAAATTTAAAAGAAAAAAGATTTACCACGTATTCCTCGATAATCCTGTTACAAAAAATCATCTTTTCAGGCTTACCGAAGGAATTGAACTGGATGGGATAACTGTTGTTGCAGATGCGGTTTCATATGCTGATGCAGATGATAAAAGTCAGATTGGCATTGAATTGCATTCGGGACAGAACAGGGTTATCAGACGGATGTTTGAAACGCTTGGGTATAAGGTAAAGAAGCTCGACAGGGTGTACTTTGCCGGGCTTACAAAGAAAAACTTAAAGCGTGGAAAATGGAGATTCCTTACCGATAAGGAAGTAAGCATGCTTAAACGGGGCATTTTTTAATCAAAACAGATGGGACACAAATCAGGTTTTGTCAATATACTGGGAAATCCCAATGTAGGGAAATCAACTATCATGAATTCGCTGGTAGGCGAAAAACTTTCGATAATCACCTCGAAAGCGCAGACAACCCGCCATCGCATAATGGGTATTGTCAATAGTGATGATTTTCAGATAGTTTATTCTGATACTCCCGGCATCCTGAAGCCACAATATGAGCTTCAGAAATCAATGATGAACTTTGTGAATATTGCCCTTACTGATGCAGATGTCATCCTTTATGTGACTGATATCACTGAATTTAAGGAAAAAAGCATTGAATTTATTGAAAAGATACAAAATTCGGGAATACCATCAATTATTGCCGTTAATAAGGTAGACCTTTCAAATCAGAGTGATCTTGAAAAAATTGTTGAATCGTGGCATCTCTCCTTTCCCGATTCACCTGTAATACCAATTTCTGCACTTAAGGGTTTTAACCTTGACGTTCTCCTTAATGCGGTCCTGAGCAAGCTGCCTGAAGGTCCGCCTTTTTTCCCAAAAGACCAGCTTACTGACAAGTACGAGAGATTTTTTGCATCAGAGATCATCCGTGAAAAAATCCTTACTAATTATAAAAAAGAGATCCCTTATTCCGTTGAAATAGAAATTGAGAGTTTCAAAGAAGAGAAGGGGCTGATTAAAATAAGGGCTTTAATTCATGTAGTACGCGATAGTCAGAAAGGGATAATTATCGGTCATAAGGGTGCCATGCTTAAGAAAGTAGGAACAGAAGCCAGACATGATATGGAAGATTTTTTCGGACGAAAAGTATTTCTTGAATTATATGTAAAAGTAACTAAGGACTGGAGAGATAAACCTCTGATACTTAAAAATTTTGGATATCGTTAAAAGCAATAGCATAGATATTTATGAGTAAAATAGTAGCAATAGTAGGCAGACCCAATGTTGGTAAATCTACACTTTTTAACAGACTTACCGATTCGAGGGAAGCTATTGTTGATGAAATAAGTGGTGTAACCCGCGATCGTAACTATGGAGTAAGCAACTGGAATGGAGTTGATTTTTCTGTAATTGACACCGGCGGGTATGTCCAGAACTCCGATGATATCTTTGAAGAAGAGATAAATAAACAGGTTTTGCTTGCAATTGAAGAGTCTGATCTTATCTTGTTTATGGTGGATGTAGCTATCGGAATCCACGACCTGGATCTTTCTGTCGCTTCACTTCTCAGAAAAGTCGACAAAAAGGTAATTCTCGTTGTTAATAAGGTTGATAACTCACAAAGGTTAATGGATGCAACAGAGTTCTACAACCTTGGTCTTGGTGATTATTTTCCATTAAGTTCAATGTCGGGGAGCGGAACAGGCGAACTGCTTGATGAAGTTGTTAAAAACCTGCCTGACCAGTCACCTGAATTAATCCCTGAGATCCCCAGGATTGCCATTGTAGGAAGACCAAATGTCGGCAAATCGTCGCTGGTCAATTCACTCCTTGGAGAGGAAAGAAACATCGTAACTCCTCTTGCAGGGACAACCCGCGATTCAATTTATACAAGATACAATAAATTTCAGCACGATTTTCTGCTCGTAGATACGGCAGGTTTAAGAAAGAAAGGAAAAGTAAGTGAAGATATTGAATTCTACTCAGTAATGCGGGCAATCAGAACCATTGAAAATTCAGACATATGCCTTTTACTTATTGATGCAACGAGGGGAATTGAAGCACAGGACCTTAATATCATTTCACTTATCCAGAAGAATAATAAAGGAATGATCATTCTTGTTAACAAATGGGACCTTATTGAAAAAAAGAATAATTCTACAATTTTAATAGAAAAGGGGATCAGAGAAAAAACAGCCCCTTTCACAGATTATGATATTTTGTTCATCTCTGCAACTAATAAGCAGAGAATACACAAAATACTTGAGCTGATCGAAACGGTTAATCAGAACCGGAACAGGAAGATCCCGACTTCTGAACTGAATGAAGTAATGCTTGAGGTTATAAAAAATAATCCCCCGCCCGCCCTAAAAGGCAAATATGTCAAGATCAAGTATGTAACACAGTTGCCAATTTACACCCCTGCCTTTGCCTTCTTCTGCAATCTTCCTCAATATGTTAAGGAGCCTTATAAAAGGTATCTTGAAAACAGGATGAGGGAGCGGTTCGAGTTTACTGGCGTACCAATACGAATATTTTTACGAAAAAAATAGCTTAATTTGGTGCGGTTTTTGTATTAAATGATGATATCTGGGTGATATATATGAGAACTTTAAAATATCTGACTATAGTAGTTTTGGTTTTTGCCTTCGGATCATGCCGGAAAATTCAGCAGCTTCCACCCGTACCCCATATAGAATTTACCAGTTTTACTGTTTTTGACACTGTTGATATCCTTGAAAACCAGGCAAAAGGAGGCAGATTGAAATTTTATTTTGAAGATGGCGACGGCGACCTGGGATTAAAATCACCTGATCTTGAGCTTACAGACACGACGAATCTTTTCTTTACACTCTATCGAAAAACCGGAGGATTAATGATTCAGGCACCTGAAAATGATCCTTTAAGACCATCATCTTACAGAATTCCTTATATGGAACGACTGGGACAGAATAAAATACTTAAAGGTACAATCACAGTCACCTTCCTTTATCAGTTTTATACTGAAAGCGATACGATCAGATATGATTTCTATATTAAGGACAGGGCAAATAATGAGAGCAACATGGCTTCAACCAGTGAAATAATACTCTCTGTCAATGATATATACAACAAGTAATTACATCAGACTTTAACCCCCATGATAAGGATATCATCCACCTGATCATGATTACCTTTCCAATCTGAGTAGAATTTCAATATCGCGTCGTGTTGTTTACTCATTGGTAATTTTGAAACCTCCTCAATCAAATTCTTTAATCTGGTTATCTTCATTTTTTTACCATCAACTCCGCCAAACTGATCAGGCAATCCATCAGAAAACATGTAAACAGTATCCCCCTCCTTAAGATAATACTCCTGATCATCAAAGAATTTCTCAATTACCGATTCCCCCCCTATTGATGATCTGTTACCTTTTATATAATATGGTTCACCATCGAGAACAATTATTACCGGACGCATTGCAGAAGCGAATCTCATGTATCGGGTTTTAAGATGGAATTCACAAACGACCATATCCATTCCGTCGTTAGAGACTCCCAGTTCAACATTCTGGTTAAGTGTGTAAAAGATTTGTTTATCGAGAAGTGAAAGAATCTCTGATGGTTTGGATATTTTTTTCCTTGTTACAATATCCTGCAAGAGGGTGGATCCGATTATTGACATGAAAGCACCGGGAACCCCATGCCCGGTAGAATCAGCACACACTAATATGAATTTATCATCATCAATTTTATCAAACCAGTAAAAGTCGCCACTTACTATATCGCGGGGATGAAACAGAATAAACGCATCTTTAAAAGACTCTTTCAGCTTGTTAATATCAGGAAGAATACTGGATTGTATCCTCTTGGCGTAGTTAATACTATCTGTTATTTCAATATTCTGAATCTCAATTTCTTCTTTCTGTTTAATTATGACGCTGGTTCTGAGATCAAGTTCTTTTTCAAGATATTCCTGAATCTTTTTCTGAGCCTTGTCCCTTTCGCGGATAATCAGAATTCCAATCCCTGCCAGAACAAAGATTGACAATAGAATAAGCCACCATTTTTTCCAGATTGGCTGCTTAATAATAATATCAAATGATGTGGGTGTCTCCTGTGACAGACCAGCTTCATTAACTGAAATAAGATAGAATCTATATTTTCCGTCTCCCGGGCTATATGTTATTTCCCTTGCCGGTGACATCTTTGTCCAGTCATTATCATAGTTTTCAAGTAAAGTGCTGTAATATACCCTGTCGGGATCGCTGAAACAGATCCCGACATAAGAGACCTTTATTGTATACCTTTTTTTATAAGGAATGGTATATGATGGTTTGTATGGATAAATCACATCATCAATTGATACGTAGTTTATATTATTAAACGGAGCGATCTTATCAGATTTATCTTTAGACTTATCATAAACTATCAAACCTTCTGATGTCCCGATAAAGATTATCCCGTCTGATGATTCATACATTCCAGCCGGATTACAAACTCCGTTATGTGTAAAATCAGATCCAAAAACCCTCATTGTTCTTGTTTCCTGATTATATCTCGAAAAACCTGTTTCGTGACCTATCCAGAAATTATTTTGTGAATCAACAAGAATGCTATAGCAATAATCTGATATTAAGCCATCTGACTTGGTTATGGGAACAACAGAATCGGGATAGCATTCAAAAAATCCATTTCCGAATGTCGCTGCCAATATTGTACCATCTTTACTTTGCGAAAAAGATAATATTTTATTTAAATAATTGCCAGACATTATTGCGTTTCCAGATCTAATGCCCAAATCAGGATTAATTATATATACTCTGTCACTTTCGGTAGCAATATAACCTTCCCCATTATCTGTCAGGAAGATTTGATTGATACTGTTGTGAGGCAGGCCGTTGTCAATATTGAATTTATTTTTTACCCTACCGCTTTTTTTATCAATAATAATCACGCCATTAAGGGTAGCGAGCCAGATATTTTTAGTATCTGTTTTGATATCTTTAACATAGTCTTCTCCGGAGTCGCTGGAACGATAAAACAGTCTGAACGATCCGGCACTGGTGCCTGTATATAATCCGTTCCCTTTTGTACCAACCCATATATTGCCATCTTTATCAACACAATAAGAAGCTATCCCTTTGTTTCCTGTTTTCTTAACGAGATTTATGAACGGCCTGGTTTTGTGATTTTGCAAATCAAAAAGATGGAAGCCTGAAGGTGTGCCCAGAAAATATTCGTTACTTATCCTGTTTATATAAATGATATCATTTTCTTCAGGATCTGTTCCGGGGACAAAATAATTGAAGGCATATGAGTTTAACAGGCTGAGTCCGTTACCAAAAAAACCTATCCAGAAATTGCCTTCAATATCCTGAAAAACCAGTTTAACATTTTGTCCTGGCAGGCCTGTATTTTTATCATAATGTTGCAACGATTTAATATTCCCATTCTTTTCAGAGATTTCAATCTGGTAGATACCTTCATCGAAAGTTGAGATCCATAAGTAATTGTCCGTATCTTCAAGCAAAGATTTTATTCTAAGCGTTTCCAGTTCGGGATGTCCTCTGTAACGGGATAAAAAATTCCCTGAAGGAGAAATCCTCAACCTGAATAACCCGTTACCATCAGTCCCTACAATAAAACTCTCTTCCCCTTTGGCTTGATGTATAGCAAGGATATTTGAATCAAAACCTCCAATGGTTTCAAGAGTTATCAAAGAATCTATTTCCATCCTGCAGATCAGAATATTTTCCTGTGTTCCCAGAAGTATATTTCCTGTCGGGGTAAAACAACTTGAAAAAATCACCAGTGAGGGATCTACGGAACATTTTTTAATCTCTTCATGTTTAAGCGGGTTGACACTAAACAGAGCTTCTCCCTGGGGAATGATATAAATGAGCCCGTCAGTACCCTCCATTAAATTGATGATGCTCCTTGAATTTACAATTGTTAAAGGCCTCAGTCTATTCTCCTCTGCGTAGAAAACAGTACCGTCGTTGCAGCCGAACCACAATGTTCCGTTTTTATCTTTCAGGCTCGCGGTAGGGTACCTGTTGTTAACGGAGTCAGGGTACGGAACATTATAAAAATCAAAACCATCAAACCGTACCAGCCCGCTGCCTGTACCTACCCAAAGAAAACCATTATCACCCTGGTTCAATGTGTAAATAAAGTTGTTAGGCAACTTACTATCAATACCAAAGTTTTTAAAATGTGAAATCTGTCCGTTAAGCAATTGTGAAAATAAAAATAAGCACATGATTGTGCTGAGAATTATTTTACGGTTGACAAAGACCTTCATATCAGATCATTTTATTTTTTTGGAGTGGCCGGTCTTACTCCAATTTTCGGCTGGTATACCGGGACCCCTCCGATAGGTGAACTGTAAAACTTCAATGCATCACCCCTCTGGTTTTCAAGCGAAATAACAACATTATTATTTTTTACCAGTTCACCTTTTTTCTTATGAAACTGGAAGTCAAGTGAAGATCGTTCCTCTGCTGGTTCAATAGGGATCTTTGATTCTGCCCAGTTATCTTCACCTGAAACTGGAACCGGAATGCCCTGTTTGTATCTTGAAACAACCAGGATATTGCCATCATCGTCCCAGTCAAAATTTCTTTGTCTTATCGACACTATCCCGGTATCGACATAAGGATAAATATGTGCAACACTTGTATTATTGTTCCACATCCGGAACGTATAAATATAAGTAAATGCATTAGCGCCTTCAATCGGCAGGTCGGCGGTGGAGCTGCGGCTTAAGAAATACCTGTAAAGGTTTCCGTCATCACCACTGATCCCTTCACAAATAATTTTAAATATATAAGAATTCCATTTTTCATTAAAATCTCCTTCAGATGGATTAAATGGACCAAAAGTATAATAGGCATTATCATATCTTTTTTCAGCAGCAAAAATTTTGGATGCCAATAAGTTACCCGTTTTGTAGTTTACACCTTTAAATAACCCTCTTGAGTTTTCATTCTTCTCAGGGTCAACACCGTTACCTCCGTAAACAGAAAATAAGCACCGGGTATTAAATACGCCCTGTATTTCATCATTTTCACCTCCGGTGTCGGGATCAAAGACTTTTATATATATCTGCTGCTTGAAATCCTTTGGAATTGTGAAGAAAAATATTTGATAAAAATCATCATCTCCCCACGATGTTTTGCCCTCTTTCCCAAAATTAACGAGAAAAGGAATATTTTCATCTTTCCCGGGTACAGCCTGTGAATATAAGCAACCGACAGGTAACAATCCCGGTAAAAAGACAAAGATTATCAGACTATATATTATTTTTTTCAAATTCATGGTTTATATTCTTCCTTTCTATTTTTTATAAAACCCGAATAACAAATCGGAGTAAAACCCCGATATCTGTAAAACATCCCAAAAAAAGTTTGAGTAACCAATATATTTGGGCTTCATAAATCTTCAAAATTAATTATTTTTCATAATCAGGGTTGACGAATTATTGTAATATTTTTTGAAACGCATGTTTCCCTGACAATTCCACCGGGTTCTGGTACAGTAGAAACAATCAACTGAATATTATAATTTCCTGGTTTTAAATATGTTTTATCAACTACCTTGCCAATTGCAACGGTTTCATCACCAAAATTCCAGTAATACTGGGCAATATTCCAGCCCGGAAGGTTAGTGCTGTCAGCATTGACACTTATCATCCTTCCGGGGTTTGCCACGTCAGGAGCTGAGATATATGGCTGCTCAATATCTTTTATTTCCATATTGAATGTTTTCTCATTAGAGATTATCTCCTTTGTTATTAGATTAACAACATCGAGCTGCACAAGATAATTTCCTGCTCCAGCATAACAATGTTCTACAATTGTGCCAATGCCTTTACTGCCGTCGCCAAATTTCCATTCATACCTGAAAGGCACAGTGTCGAACTTAATTGCATTCTCTTCAAAAAACTCGTAACAGTAATTATTTGCCTGAAGAGTATCACAGGAAGCTTTACGGATAATTGTAAAAGAAAACTTGTATATATCATCATTCCTCCGACGATCCGATGAGAAATACCCCGACTGAAGGTCACCCTCGGCCACAAAGGCAAAATCATCATACTTTGAATTAATTGGCTCAGGCAAAAGAACCGGAACTTCCCAACCTTCTGAACTTAATCTGGTATAATATACGTCGAGATTCCCTAAACCGCCCGTCCGGTTAGAAGTAAAATAGAGGCGCCCTGAAGAATGCATATAAGGATAGATTTCAACACCCGTGGAATTTACTTTAGGACCTAAATTGACAGGTGTACTCCACTCACCATTAATCAATTCACAAAAATAGATATCAGATACCCCGTATCCTTCCGGCATATCCGAAGCAAAGAAAAGGTACTTGCCATCACTGCTCAATGATGGATGTCCCACATCATATTGGGGATTATTGTACTTGAATGGACGCAATGATACCAGATCAGAGCCTGAAAGATCTGCAATAAATATACCGCTGTGATTTTTGAAATTTTTCTTTTTGGTTACTTTCCCTGTCTCCACTTCACTTGTAAAATAGACTGTCCTGCCATCGGGTGCCAAACATAAAGGGCCATTATTAAACAATGAACTTCTCTCACTTTTTAATTCATTTGGTTTTCCCCAGCCGGAAGTGTCTTTCCTTTCTGCAAGATAAATATTATAAAGCCGGTTACCGTTGTAACCTGTACGGTCCTTTATTCCACTAAACCTTCTGTCGGAACAAAAAATGATCCCATCCTTTACTATTACAGGTGAAATTTCATTGAATCCCGTTGAGCTAAATTGCATCCTTGTAACCTTATAAACAGGTAGTTGCTGGCCTGTTAATTCATTTGTGGCCAGAAGCACAATAAAAACGATTATTATATGCAGGTTCTTTTTTGTCATAGATTAAAAATACCTTGGATTTGCTGTGCTTACCTTTGAACCAAACTCATATCTCAGAATAAATTCGCTTGATCCTTTTGAAAATGAGTTCAACCTTCCTGCCGGATAATCATAAGAGAAACCAAACATGAACTGGGGATTAATCTGAACCTGAAGTATACCTACAAAAACTTCCTCTGATGTTCTCCATGAGCCACCTACCCAGAGCAGATCGGCAAAAATAAGATTCATGTTAAGATCAAGCTGGTTCATCTTTTCAGTTTTATGAAGTGCGTAATCAACAAGAACAGATGGTTTAACCTTTATCAGATCAGAGATTTTCAAAACACCTCCTGCAGTAAACAATAGATCATATTCATTAAAACTATGATAAGCCTGTGGAGTGCCTGTGTCAGTTTCTCTGTAACTCAAAAATGTCGGAATTGAAAATCCCGCAAAAAGTTTTTCACTGAAATAGTATAATCCGGCACCAGCATTTGGCAGCGTATATGGTTTATCAGCGACTGTAAAAACCGGGTCTCCCGAATTAATTAGAAGCAAACCGGAGTAATCGGTGTTTGAGATGTCAACACCAGCATTAAGCCCAAGCGACAACTTGCCTTTCCCAACTCTCAGATGATAAGCATAACTGGCATAAATGCTTGTTGATTTTGTCACTCCATATTTCATAAACTGGGCTTTAAGACCGAGAGCCACCCTGTCATTTTTCATAGGTGAATGAATTGAAGCCGATTGAATTACCGGAGCACCGTTGGTACCCATCCATTGCATCCTGTACGACAGAAAGGCGCTTAATGCTTCACGCGATCCGGTGTAGGCCGGATTTATCATGAGCCCGTTCTGAAGATACTGACTGTATATGGGATACCCAAGACTTATCCTTCCTGAATCAGTACCGGTCTGACTATAGATAATTCTAAAAACGAATAAAAAGGATAATATGGTCAAATATCTTTTTCTGTTCATATTTTAGTACAAATTAGCCCGAACCTCAGGCTTATTTATTCATCTTTTAATATCTTTTTAGAATAATAAATCCACTCTTCTTAAACACCTGTCCTGTACCCAGCGACGTAATTTTCAGTAAATAATAGTAGGTACCTTCAGAAAGATCAAATCCTTTTGAATTTTTACCATCCCAGTTTTTCCATTCGTTACCATCACGGTTTGTAGTTGAAAAGACCTGTGTTCCGGCACCATTTAATATGGAAAGATGGGCATGCTGAAATGCCGGGACCGAATCAGGTGCAACCCATTTCTTGCGCAAATCCAACCCATTGATAACAAATGTGTTATTATAATTGCCAGGGTCGTCATTCGGAGAAAAACCTTGCGGAATTTCAAGTCCCATGACATCTACCCTGACCAAATCTTCAAGTTTACACTCCCCGTTTATCACACTCCACAAATAGGTATTTGATCCTTTGGTAACATTCCTGACATAAGTTGAACTATTATTATAATCATCAAAGTCACCGGTACCGCTAATCACCGACCAGCTGCCTGTTTCTCCCGGTTGCAATGGAGTAGCATTCAATTGGGTAAGATTGTCAAATGAATAAATAGAAGTGTCTGACCCTGCACTGACAGGCTTTATTCTCCTGTTAAAAGTAATTGTAACCGAATCTTTATTGACACATAACCAGTTAGTCTCTTCCCAGTAAAACTTATAGGAAACTTCAGGCAAGATAAAAGAAGAATCAATTTTAACCGTCACCACAGGATCATTAGTTGTTGAAAAAACGACCTGGGAAGGAAAGATCCATTTACCGGCTCCGACTGATGGAGTTGCGGATAAAGTATATTGTGGACCGCAGACAGAATTATCGCTTCCTGCATTGGCAACAGGTACCCTGTAAACAATCGCTTTTCTTGAACCTGTAAGTGAAGTGGCAAAACAATTGTTCTTATCCTGAACCGATGCAAATGAATAAATTACATTGGCTGTACTTTCGGTTATTGAAGATATTACTTTAATGGTTGTATCTGCAACTGATATATTATTAAAGGTGAAGGTTGATGACCCTGCACTAAAAACTACTTTCCGGGGTGTTGATCCACCAGTAAGGTGGATATTCAGAGGCACTTCTGTACCATTGCAGATTGTTATATCATCCACTGAAGTTATTGTTCCGGCCGGTAAAGCATATATTCCAATACTAACAAAATTTGAAGTATCAATGCAACAGTTATATAAACCTGAAAGAATGATTCGCCTGTACCTTATTGGTGATATAAGTGCCGGGGGGGAGTAGTTTTGCTGGTTACTTGTATTAGCCGCAGTTACCCATGTATTACCTCCATCGCTGCTTTCCTGCCATAACCATGTCGGAGTACCACCAGCTCCTCCGGTAAGTACGGAACCCGTAATTGTAGAAGGGGTAGTGCCATAACAAACTGTCTGGTCAGTGGAAATAACATTATTTGTGATTTCAGGAAGTACGATAACTTTTATAATATTGCTTTCGGAGTTACATTCTCCCGAAAGAACTTTTCTCTTAAACCATGTAGAAGCAGTTAGACTGACAGGCTGATACCCGGCATTATTCCCTGATATAGTAATTTCCGGATAACTCAGATTATCAGTAGAATATAACCATTGATAAGCATAATCACCCGGAATATTTGTTCCGCCTGAAGGAGGGCTTCCCTTAATAAGGTTTGGAACAGCTCCGCTGCAGATTGTAGTATCTGAACCAGAACCTGAAATAAGAGAGGCGATATTGTTTATAATTGGTTTATGGACATTAATAATAACTGATTTACTTACACTACTGCATTTTGAAGAGGTGACAATTCGTTTATATCTTGTTGAATCGGCAAGCGAAGGAGGTGAAAAATCCTTATTTGTGACCTTTACAAACCCAGGTATATCTAACCAATTATGTACTTTACTGCTATCCTGCCATGTATATTTATAAACACCACTTCCGTTAAGCGGTAATGAACCAATTAATGAAGCCGGAATATCTGATGAACAAATAGTCCGATCTGCAGTAATTGAATTATTTGTTATTACGGGCCAGTCAACTATCCCGACTGGTTTACTTGCGTTGAAACAAACATTATGAATACCCGAGAAAACCTTACGTCTGTAAAATTCTTTCCCGGGAAATGCAGCAGATGATTCAACCGGATCATAAGCGGACAGATTGGTTATGCCGGTAGCAGTTCCCCAGGTTGATCCGTCAGAACTGCTTTCCCACAGATAACTGTAGGTTCCATCACCGCCACCAAGAGCAGGATCAGTAACCAGATTAGCAAATACTCCGCCATGGCAAATAGTATCGGGTGGTGTGGTGATAATGTTTTTGTTGATTGTATCAAGCATAGTCATTATGACAACAGCAGTCAAATCAATACAACGCCCCGAAATTACAGTGCGCCTGTACCATGATGGCTTATCCAGTCCGGATGGAGGGTCGTAACCAGAGGTTGACGCAACTGAGGCACCGAATATTGAATTATCAGTACTAACCTGCCATATAAAGCTATATCTGCCGCTCCCGTCTGCCAGCGCCGGAGCAAGTTGCTGAATCAAAGGAGGATCCCCATTATAACATACTGTATCGGGGTTTCCAACAATATTATTCTTAATGAATGGATGAACGATCACTTTTACAGCCTTGCTGATATCTTCAATTACAGGAATCCCTGAATCGGTAATCTTTCTTCTGAACCAGATTGTCTGGGTAAGGAGTGCCGGCGGAGTATAATTTTGCAGGTTGTTTGTTCCGGGAGCTGCATTAAAACCTGCCACATCTGATATGGTACTGAATTCCCACAGATAGGTTAAGGTTCCTGTTCCGCCAACCGGCAGAGTACCAGAAATTTGTCCGAAAGATGTGTTGGAGCAAATTGAATCAACCTGATTAAAGGTTACAGAGGAATATATGGAATTAAAGAGGAATCCGTTAAGCACAGGTACAAATGGAGTGGTTTTATCACCGTCAGCGCCTTTTCCTCCGCTTGATCCGCCGGATCTTGTTCCGACCAGGCCTCCTGCAACAGTTCTAGATACCGTAGCAGGTATTGATATATTGCTGATTGTAATAAGTCCACCCCCGCCTCCGCCTCCTTCGCCAAAGGATCCGACGTTGTTTCCACCATTACCACCCTTTGCGGAAATTGTTAATAGAGATGCAGAAAAACTCTGCAGAGATAAAGCTATTGATCCGCCGCCGCCACCGCCACCTGATCCGGCATTTCCGCTTGCAGTTGAGGGTGTTACTCCGTCAGCAATTATGCTATACCCGTTGCCATCCAGTGATTCACAGAGAATAATTACTATTCCTCCGCCACTTCCTCCGGCTGAAGTTGTTGCTCCTGCAAGATAAGTCGATCCACCACCGCCTCCGCCAAGAAAAATACCTCCGCCTGTAACAAGAGGGAAAGGAGTTACTGAAAGACCACCAAGACCACCATCAGACTGTAGAAGTGGTAGACAAGTATTTATTTCTCGCCCACCTTTACCACCTGTCCCATTATTTCCTCCACCACCACCGCCTGAGAATTTTCCATTGCCGCCGCCACCTCCTGAAAAAATTAATCCTTTCCCTTTTGCAAAGCCAGGGAATATTGGTGGTTTATTTGAAACATCCAGCCATCCCCGGCTAACCAGACTTTCCCCTTTGTACCCGGCATTGTCAAAATCCTTATTAAAAGCATATAAATTATAAGCAACAGGATTATTCTGAACGCAATCACCCAGACCAGGTGATCCTGTTGCACCGCCAAGAAATCCTTTTCCTTTGACATTAATATCGGCATTTAATGTTAAAGTGGTTCCAACTATCATTGTCAAAATTCCGCCCGTCTTGCTTATACTATCCCACGGTGCACAGGTGAGTTCTGCATCAACAACAGCAGAGTTATATGATGGTACCCTTACAATCTGGACATCACCAAGGACATCATAGGAATTGATAATATTGTTCCTGAATGTAATTGCGTTTGTCCCCCCGACAATGTTAAGGACAGTAAGAAATTCATATCTGCCTGGTTTTCCGATTCCATCCTGAGGTGTACCAAATGAATTCTCCTCTTTTGAATAAACTATAGCTCCTTTCATCTGTATGAGGAGGACTGTATCACCAACCTCAAATTTTGAAAATTCAACCGGGTCGTTAACAATCACATAATCTGTCCCAATAGAGGTTACTTTCCCATAATCATTTATAGTTCCGAAGATTTTTGTCTGGGAAAAGATAGCGGCATAAAAGCCAGAGAGCAGTAACAGACTAATAATTAACCTTTTAATATTGCAGAACAATCTTAATATCATCCGATACCGATATGTGGTGCTAAAATAACAAATTAATTGGATTAATAAATGCTTTTCTGTTATTTAGCAGATATTCATCCAATTTTTTCAACAGTGTATTTAAGAGGAAATTCTATATAGAAAACGGAGCCCTTATCAGCTTCCGATTCAAACCATATCTTTCCATTGGCATTCTCAACATATCTCTTAACTATTGACAGACCAAGTCCCATTCCGGAAGATTTTGTTGTGAAATTAGGTGTAAAAAGCTTTTTCTGCAGAGATGCAGGAATACCCGTACCATTATCTGAAACGGCCACAACCACTTTATCAAATTTAACTTCGAGCGATACTTTTATTAATCCTTCCCTTTCCGGGGGGATAGACTGTATCGCATTTTTGAAAAGATTCGAAAAAACGCCATTAAGATGCTCTTTATCAGCATATATATAAACCTTGCTTTCATGAGGCCAGCTTACCTCGAACTTTACATTGCCGGTGTTTTTAAATAGCTCAAGTGTAGTCCTGATCTGTTCAAGCAGGTTAATCTCAACAGGGTTTGTTCCCGGCATCTTTGCAAAGGATGAGAAGGCAGTAGCAATAGATGAAAGATTATCAATATATTCAATCTGGTTCACGGTAAATCCCTCCAGCCTTTTTTCAAAGCCTGGCTCCTTATCCTTCCACGATTTAAAAAGCTGCTGAACATTAAGTTTCATAGGTGTAAGAGGATTCTTAATTTCATGGGCGATCTGTTTTGCCATCTCCCTCCATGCATATTCCCGTTCGGAGTTTGCAAGTTTATTTGCACTTTCCTGTATTTCGTCGACCATTCTGTTGTACTGTCTGACAAGTTCCCCAATCTCATCATTTCCCTTGTAGGAAAGGTGTTCGCTTTTCTTTCCCAATTCCACTGATGCAAGCCCCTTACTCAGCATTGTCAGCGGAGAGGTGAGTCGTCCGCTGATAAATACAGCCATAGTCATTGTGATTACAATGAGAAGCAGTGTGAAATTAATAACAGCAACTATAAGATTCGATATCTCTCTGGCAAGTATACTCTGCATCCTGAAATAGGGCAGATTAAGATAGGCCAGTATCTTATCTTCAGAATTGTAAAACGGGATATAAGCAGAAATATATTGAAGACTCCCTACCTTTTCCATTTGGAGATATTCACTTTTTTTCAGATTCACGAGATTTATTTGAGCCATATTATTCATTCGCTGGCTTGTAAGGTCACGGTAAAAGATTTCAGGTCGTGAAGTTGCCATCAGGAATCCAGTCAGATCGTAGAGGTTAATATCAGTATTAAAAACATTTGACAATTTTATAAGCAGCTCATTAAGTGAAGAATTGCTGCTGTTTCTCCAATCAGCTGTAAGATTCTTCTCCATTGCTAATTTATTGTCAAGTTCAATATATATCGAATTCAGCTTCTCTTTAATATTCTCATAATGTTTTGTACGGTACTGACTGATAGTTAAAAAAGCTATGACTATTCCTATCAAAATAAATGAGAAAAAAAGAATTCCGATAAATGACATTTGCAATTTCTGTCGAAAATTTAAGTTTCTGAGTCCCTTAACCTCCGGTCGCCTTAAAATAAGGAGCAGTAAATTTGAAAAGAGGAAAATGAATGCAAACAAATATGCGAATGAAATACTGATGTCACCTTCAGCCATTGCAGGCCTGCTGATAATTACAGTAACATTCCCGTTTTTAAAAAGAATATGCTTGTACCCTTCTGCTGCAAAATCACGGTATTCAGAATTCTTGTCAACATAGTCCGCATCATTTTTATTATATACAAATTCTCCTGTTTTAAATACAATTTCTCCATTGATATATTTGGCAAAAGAGTAACCTTTCAACTTTGTATATCCATAATAATTCTTATCTAACAAAAGTTCGGAATAACCTGACTGGTATACATTTGCATCACTGTACAGTTCAATGAATAATCCGTTTGTGATACTATTACTTTGCTTGTAAAATATTTCGCCCAGATAATATGATCTTCCTCCCTGATTTTCG
>Ga0209429_10001002_pt1 | contig 18166 bp, 12 predicted proteins | sample BarGraNGADG00212_3_FD_184493 | JGI IMG/M metagenome (GOLD analysis project Ga0209429, IMG submission 184493) | Arctic peat soil microbial communities from Barrow, Alaska - Barrow Graham LP Ref core NGADG0004-212 (SPAdes) (version 2) | ecosystem: Environmental > Terrestrial > Soil > Wetlands >...
AGGAGATTAAAATTCTGATTTCAAACGGTTGCAGTTGTGAAAACTGGAACGATGTAAAAGTTTTAGACGGATTTAATCCTTCACATTGTAAAAAGGTCATTTTTTCAGGTGAGATCAGACTCGGGGTATATGATAAAACATTCCTTGATGAATCAGGAGTAACCATCAACAGTGGTATTAATAATTCACGGCTTCATAACTGCACCATAGGATCGAATGTAATAATCGAAAACACAGGCGATTATATTGCCAATTATGTTATTGAAGATGATGTTGTTATAAAAAATTGCGGAAAGATTACCACCGAAGGGATCTCAACTTTTGGTAACGGAACAGAGGTCTCAGTTCTTAATGAAACCGGGGGCAGGGCAGTAAAAATATGGGATCGTCTTTCGGCTCACGAAGCTTATGTTATTGCCCTCTACAGGCATCGTAATAATGCTGTAAGCATAATCAAAAAGATGGTTGATGATTATTCTTCTTCATTGGCTTCATGTAACGGAATCATCGGGCATAACTCAAAGATCTTAAACTGCAGCAGTATACGTAATGTAAGGTTTGGTCCCTTCAGCAATATTGAAGGAGCCATCAGGCTGAATGAAGGATCGGTGAACAGCTGTAAGGAAGATCCAATATTCATTGGACCCGGTGTTATAATGGAACATTTTATAGTGTGCTCAGGCTCAATAGTCACCGAATCAACACTTATTGACAAATGTTTTATTGGTCAGGGTTGTGTTCTGGGGAAACACTATTCAGCTGAAAACTCGTTATTTTTTGCTAACTGCGGAGGATATCACGGTGAAGCATGTTCAATATTTGCCGGGCCATTTACTGTTACACATCATAAGTCAACCTTGCTCATTGCCGGGATATTTTCCTTTATGAATGCCGGTAGCGGATCGAATCAGAGTAACCACATGTATAAGCTTGGTCCTATTCACCAGGGTATAATGGAGAGAGGATCCAAAACCACCAGCAACTCCTACCTGTTATGGCCGGCACGCATCGGACCGTTTACTCTGGTTATGGGACGGCATTCCCGGAACGTTGACGCTTCATCACTGCCATTCTCATATCTTATTGAAAGCAACGACGAGAGTATTCTCATTCCTGGTATTAACCTTCGCAGTGTTGGCACAATAAGGGACGCTCAAAAGTGGCCTTTACGTGACAGGAGAAAAGACCCCGTTAAGATCGACCAGGTAAACTTCAATCTTCTGAGCCCTTATACAATCAGGAAAATGTTTGAAGGAAGGGAACTTCTTCGTAAACTTAAAACAATTTCAGGGGCGGAATCATCGGCATATACATATAATAATATGACGATTAAAGGGCCATCCCTGGTTAAAGGAATCGAATTTTATCAGACAGGCATAAATAAATTCCTCGGTAATTCCCTTATAAAGAGGCTTGAGAAAATAAATTTCAAAACCAACCAGGAGCTGCGAAAAAGACTTGTTTCTGACCAGATTATGGGAAGGGGCGAATGGGTTGACCTTGCCGGTCTTATTGCCCCTCAAAAAGCAGTTGATATACTGCTTGATGACATTGAATCAGGCAGGATGAGTTCCCTGGAAGAGCTATCGGAAGCCTTCAAAAAAATGCATAAATCATATTATACCTGGGAATGGACATGGTCTTGCGAAATGATAGAGGAAGAAGAGGGAAAACCTGTCAGCGAGGTGACCGCATCAGATATCATAAGGATTGTGGAACGATGGAAAAAGAGTGTAACAGATCTTGACCTGCTCCTGTATGAAGATGCAAGAAAAGAATTTACACTGTCGGCAATGACCGGGTTTGGTATTGACGGTGGTGAAGAAATTAAAAAACTTGATTTTGAGCAGGTTAGAGGAGAGTTTGAATCAAACAGCGTTGTTGCTGCAATAGAAGAACATATAAAGCAGAAGTCAGCATTGGGTGATGAGCTTATAGAACGGATGCGAAATATAAAATAAGGAATTCAGCTATCTTCCCGAATACATCGATGTGTAATATTTTTCATAATCGCCTGACAGTACATTCTCAAGCCATCGGATATTTGTCAGGTACCAGTCAACAGTTTTTTCGAGGCTGTCAGCAAAATCAGGAATAGGCGCCCATCCCAGTTCTTTATGTAATTTAGACGAGTCGATGGCATATCTTAGGTCATGCCCGGGCCGGTCCTTTACAAAAGTAATCAGTCCCTCGGATGTTCCTGCCTGCCGGCTCATTTTCCTGTCCATAATTTTGCAAAGAAGTTTTATCAGATCAAGATTTTTCCATTCATTATTTCCCCCGATATTATATGTTTCGCCTGTTCTTCCTCTATGAAAAATTGTGTCTATAGCTGAAGCATGATCTTCAACATATAACCAGTCGCGTATATTTTCTCCTTTTCCGTAAACGGGTATTGGTTTGCTGTTTTTAATGTTGTTGATAACAAGGGGAATCAGCTTTTCCGGGAATTGATTAGGGCCGTAGTTATTTGAACAGTTGGAAATTACTACAGGAATTCCGAAGGTATGATTATAAGCCCTGACCATATGGTCGGAACTTGCTTTTGAAGCTGAATAAGGACTTTTGGGATCATACGCGGTTTTCTCGGTAAATAATCCATTTTTCCCAAGAGAACCGTATACCTCATCAGTTGAAATATGATAGAAAAGTTTTCCGTCTTTTGTCTTTTGCCAAATATTAAGGGCAGCATTAAGAAGATTCACTGTGCCAATAATGTTTGTAATGACAAATTCATCAGGTCCTGTTATTGAACGGTCAACATGCGATTCAGCAGCAAGATGGATCACACCGTCAAAGTTATATTTCCGGAACATGTCCATAACAGATTGCTTATCAACGATATCAATCTTTTCAAAAAGATAATTATCTTTTTTTTCGATGTCTGACAGGTTCTCAAGATTCCCTGCATAAGTGAGCTTATCAGCATTTACAATCAGGTAATCAGGATAATTATTGACAAATCGTCTGACTACATGGGAACCTATGAAGCCGGCTCCCCCAGTTATAAGAATTGTTTTTTTACTTTTCATTATTAAACTTTTTTATTCCTGATATTCTTTTCCCATTCCCATGCTGTTCTCATTGCATCATCAAGAGAGCTTTCGGTTTTCCAATCCAGCTCACTGTTTGCATAAGATGGATCAGCCCATATTTTTTCAATATCCCCGGGTCGTCTTCCGGTGATAACATATTTTAGCCTTATCCCGCTCACCCTTTCAAACGATTTTATTGCCTCAAGAACAGAAACACCCTCGCCTGTTCCAAGGTTAAATACCTCAAAACTGCTCTTGTTCTTCTTTTCAATGAGCCTTTTAACAGCTTTAACATGTGCTTTAGCCAGGTCAACCACATGCAGGTAATCTCTTACACATGAACCATCGGGTGTATTATAGTCATTTCCAAAAACCTTTAGTTCTGTCCGTATTCCTGAAGCTGTTTGAGTTATGTATGGAACAAGGTTTTCAGGTATCCCTCTCGGAAGTTCTCCGATAAGAGATGACGGATGAGCGCCTATCGGATTAAAGTATCTTAAGGAAATTGCTTTAATATTGCCGTCAGCTGTCGTAGTATCCCTTATGATCTCTTCACCAATTTGTTTTGTATTTCCGTAAGGTGATATTGCCGGTTGCAAAGGAGCATCTTCGGTTACGGGAAGCTTTTCCGGTTGACCGTAAACAGTGCAGGAAGATGAAAAAACGATGTCAGGAATACTGAATCGTTTCATTGCTTCCAGGAGGTTAATAAGCGAAACCAGGTTATTCCTGTAATACTCCAGGGGCTTATTAACAGATTCACCAACAGCCTTATAAGCCGCAAAGTGAATTATAGCAGATAAGTTGCTGTTTTCAATAAAAAATGCATTAAGTTTTTCCCGGTCGCAAATATCAAACACATTGAGAGCTGGTTTTATACCGGTTATTTTTTCGATCCTGTCAACAACATCTGCTTCGGAATTGTACAGGTTGTCTATTATAACAACATCAAATCCCGCCTCAATGAGTTCAACAGTTGTGTGTGATCCGATATATCCGGTTCCTCCTGTAATAAGAATTTTCTTTTTCATCAGATATAATTTATTTTCAATTGTCTGATAGCTTGCTCCTCCAATACAGGGGACCATTCATGCTTCATTTACAGGCTCCAGTAAGTATGTTTCTTGATTTTTCCGCGTAATACCCCTTTAACATCAACAACTATTCCATTATCATTAAGTAAAGCGCTAAACCATGATTCGTCAAGCGATATATATTCTTTATGGCTTACAGCCAGGATAACAGCATCATATTTGCCGGTCAGTTTTTTCTGAAGATCGATGCGGTATTCTTCTTTTACCTCATGAGTATTTGCCCCGGGATCAATGACATCCACTTTTATTCCAAAGTCGGTCATTTCACTTATTATATCAACCACTTTTGAATTACGGATATCTGTAACGTCTTCCTTAAATGTGATACCCATAATAAGTGCACGTGCATTGTTTGGGTTCTTTCCGGCAGCAATTATTTTTTTAACGGTTTGTTTCCCTATATATCTGCCCATACTGTCGTTAGTGAACCGACCTGAATCAATCATCTGGGGGTGATATCCGAGAGCTTTGGCCTTATAAGAGAGATAGTAGGGATCGACACCAATACAATGTCCGCCGACAAGCCCCGGATAAAATTTAAGGAAGTTCCATTTTGTTCCTGCAGCCTCAAGCACTTCGTATGTATTGACACCCAGCCGGTTGAAAATAATAGACAGTTCATTCATAAAAGCGATATTAATATCGCGCTGGGTATTTTCAATTATTTTGGCAGCTTCGGCAACCTTTATTGAACTTGCCCTGTAAACGCCGGCTTTTATTATCAGCTCGTAAACTTTTGCTATGTTTTCAGCCGCTTCAGCATCGCAGCCACTGGTAACTTTAATAATTTTTGTAAGCGTATGCTGGTGATCACCCGGATTTATTCTCTCAGGAGAGAACCCGACTTTAAAGTCTTCACCGAATTTTAATTTTGAGAATTTTTCAAGAACAGGGATACAGTCTTCTTCTGTGCAACCGGGGTAAACCGTTGATTCATAAACTACATAATCGCCTTTTTTTAACACTTTGCCTACTGTTTCAGATGCTTTGAGCACCGGCGTAAGATCGGGGAGATTATAGATATTAGTCGGTGTTGGTACCGCAATTATATGAAAAGATGCTTCTCTGAGATCTTTCGGATCGCTCGTAAGAATAATATCAGTACTATTAAAGGCATCATTATCAAGCTCATTGCTGGGGTCGATCCCTTTTTTCATCAGTTCCACCCTTTCGGGTTTAATATCAAAACCAATAACCCTGATTTTTTTTGCAAACTCAAGAGCTATTGGTAAACCGACATAACCGAGGCCGATAACTGAAAGTTTAGTCTCTTTATTAATAAGTCTGTTATACATAATTATTTTGTTTTTAAAAACGGATGGTAATCACCTTTAAGTCCTACGGGTATTGCATTTCTTATGTTATAGGCTGTTATAACTGACTGACTGGCTTCACGGAGTCCGAATCCTTTTCCGGCGAGAATTTCTTTATAGCTTAAAGTATGAAGATCGGCAAATCCTTCGCTGAATTCGATCTCTTCACCATCGACAGTTATTGATCTGAATGTCCTTTGTCCGCTCTCTTTTACATTACTGGGAATATCATTATAATCGAGGCTCAGGAACCATCTTACCCTGGCATTTTCAAGCTCGAGATATCCGGCTGTTTTGTTTGGCTTTGAAAGGTGAACGATATTCTTCTTTGCATCGCCGAATATCCAGCTTAGCATGTCGAAAAAATGTATGCCGATATTTGTTGCCACTCCTCCGGATTTCTGGATATCTCCTTTCCATGAGATATAGTACCAGTTTCCGCGGCTTGTGATGTAAGTCATATCGACATTGTAAATTTTTCCTTTCGGACCATTGAGAATCTTTTCGCGCAACTCAATTATCTTAGGATGAAGCCTTAACTGGAGTATTGTATAGATCTTACGGCCTGTCTCATTCTCGATCTCCTGCAGAGCATCGATGTTCCAGGGATTAAGCACAATAGGTTTTTCACAGATAGCTTCTGCCTGGTGCCTTAATGCAAATCGTATATGGGAGTCATGAAGATAATTCGGTGAACATATACTTACGTAATCAATTTTTGTCCCGGTGCGCTTGAGTTTGTCAAAGTGCCTGTCAAATCTTTCAAACTCAACAAAAAAGTCACTCCCCGGGAAAAAACTGTCAATGCGCCCGACGCTGTCAAACTTATCGAGGCTAGCCAGAAGGTTGTTGCCAGTATCTTTTATTGCTTTAAGATGTTTGCCGGCAATATATCCGGCAACACCGATAATTCCAAAATTCTTAGGTGTTTCAGTCATCCTATGATTTTTTTAAAGCCCTTAAAATTACTAAATTATTTTAGAAACCCTGCCATTCTCAAGGTGGTATCTCTCACCGCTTTCAGGGCATGCTGCCAACCCGTTTGAGTCGAAAACAAGTTTATGTCCATATTCACTCATCCATCCTGTTTGTCTTGCCGGGTTACCTACTACAAGGGCGTATGGCTTTACATCTTTTGTAACAACAGCACCTGCTCCTATAAAAGAAAATCTGCCAATTTTATTTCCGCAGACTATAGTTGAGTTGGCGCCTATTGTAGCGCCTTTTTCAACTATTGTTGGCAGATAGCTGTCTTTACGGACAATAGCGCTTCTCGGATTAAATACATTAGTAAAAACCATCGAAGGACCCAGGAATACATCATCTTCGCAGGTGACGCCTGTATATATCGAAACGTTGTTCTGAACCTTTACGTTTCTTCCAAGTTTCACTCCTGGCATGACGACAACGTTTTGACCAATATTACAGTTTTCACCAATTTCTGATCCAGTCATAATGTGGCTGAAATGCCATATTTTAGTGCCTTTTCCTATTTTACAACCAGTATCAATTACCGCTGTTTCGTGCGCAAAGTAATCCTTATTCATATTCATGGTTTTTCAAAAAACTTTAAGATGTTAAGAACAATATAATCAAGCTGTTCCTGATCAAGGTCGGGATGCATTGGCAGGGAAAGAACCTCGCCGCAAAGTGATGAAGTAACCGGGAACTCCGATTCTTTGTACCCAAGGTACCTGTAAGCTTCCTGCACATGTAAAGGGACAGGGTAGTAGATCATTGCAGGAATCCTTTTCGATTCAAGATATTTTTTCAAATCATCTCTCTTCCCATTTTTAACTTTTATTGTGTACTGATGAAAAATGTGTGATGAATACATGGATCTCTCAGGAATGGTTATAAAAAGGCATCCGGCGAATGATTCATCATAAAAATCAGCAACAGCTTTTCTTGTCGTATTAAATTGTGAAAGCTTTTTTAGTTTTACTCTGAGAATAGCAGCCTGCAGTGTGTCGAGTCTCGAATTGACACCAATATCATCGTGATAATATCTTACTTTCATTCCATGGTTGGCAATGCTTCTGATCTTTTTTGCAAGTGCATCATCATTTGTATAGAGGGCTCCTCCGTCACCATAACATCCCAGGTTTTTGGAAGGGAAAAAGGATGTTGTTCCTATATTACCAATGGTACCGGCTTTTTTTCCTGAATCATCGGAGAAGATATAATCGGCTCCTGTAGCCTGGGCAGCATCCTCAATAATAAAAATGTTGTGCTGTTTTGCAAGTGTCATAATGCCCTCCATATCTGCACATTGCCCAAAAAGGTGCACAGGGACAATCGCCCTGGTGCGAGGGGTGATAGCTTTTCTTACAGCTTCAACAGATATATTAAAGGTATTGGGATAAGGTTCAACAAGAACAAGTTTCAGTCCAAGCAGAGCAACAACTTCTACGGTTGCAATAAAAGTAAAGTTGGTGGTGATCACTTCATCCCCGGGTTTTAATCCGAGAGCCATCATGGCGATTTGAAGAGCATCAGTTCCATTGGCGCACGAAATGACATTCCTGACACCCATATAATTTGCGAGTTCTTCTTCAAAAAGCTTTACTTCCGGACCTCTGATAAAGGCAGCAGATTCAAGCACTGATTTTATTACGGAATCAATTTCCGGAGCTATCTTTTCATACTGGCTTTTAAGGTCAGCCATTTGAATATCTTTCATTGCAGATAGAAATTTTTTAGAATTACGAAGATAATATTTTTACCTCATTTATGGAAAGTAATTGACCGCGTGATTCACAATGCCAAATGAAAGTTATACAGGTCTTTGTGATCTATGAATAAAATCTTTGTGATCTTTACGGTTAATTTTTCTTTTTTTTCGAAAGCTCCTGCAATTTTTCTTAGATTTGTATTAATAATGAAATGAGTTAAAGTGGATATTACAGCTTTTATACGGGAATTATTATTCGGTCATGATTGTGTCATTGTACCGGGCTTTGGTGGTTTCATCGGAAATTATACCCCGGCGCGTATTGATAGAAGTACCGGAACATTTTATCCTCCCGTAAAGCAGATTTCGTTCAACAGGAATCTTAATCATAACGATGGATTGTTAGTCGGGAAGATTTCCGAATCAGGGAGTGTTACCTATGGTGATGCCAGAAACCTGGTAGAAAACTTTGTTGGTGATTTGCGAAAAAAACTGGCAAAAGGGGAGAAGGTTGTTTTCGACAACATTGGCACTTTCGTTAATAATCAGGAAGGAAATGTTCTTTTTGAACCCGACAGTAATGTCAACTACCATCTCGACTCTTACGGACTGGAATCATTTCAATGTTTGCCTCTTGAAGGATACGATGTAAGAAAGCGGATTATGAGGCACACTCAGAAGGACCCTGTAAAACAGGCTTCGATGAGAAAGTTGTTATGGAGAGCTGCTGTAATAATTCCTATTCTTTCTGTAGCGGTTGCAATATCATTAAAGACAGACCTTTTTAAGACAAAGGTTGACATATCCTCGATGAATCCTCTTGTAACTGCTGAATTTGAAAGCAATAAAAATGCGGTTGACAGTGAAAATAGTAAGGCATTAGTAGCAATTGCTGAAAATATCAAACCAAAACCAGTAGATCCTGTCCCAAGGGAAGTGATTACTCCTGTTGTTTCAGAAGTTGAGGTTTTTTGTATAATTACCGGCAGTTTCAAGTCAGAAAGGAATGCCCTTACTCAGGTCAACAATCTGAAAAAAGAAGGTTTTGAACCTGAAATATTGAAGACATCAAATGGCTTTTTCAGGGTAAGTGCTATGAGGTGCGATGGGTTTGATGCAGCCTTATCAAAGAAAGACAATATCTCAAAAAAGTACCCTCAGGCCTGGGTTTTAAGGAAGAAAATCTGACCTCCCCTAAACCCTTCTACCAAGGGTGAGGCAAGCCTATTTTATCATACTCCCGTTACTCACCTTTTCTCCGGGAGAGACCATGACCAGTTTCCCATCTTTATCTTCAGCCATTAGGATCATCCCTTTCGATTCTATCCCTTTTATCTTCCTTGGCTCAAGGTTAGCAACGATAGATATCTGTCTGCCAATTAATGCCGAGGGTTCGAAATATTCTGCTATACCCGATACTATTGTCCTGACATCAAGACCGGTGTCAATTTTGAGTTTAAGCAATTTGGTGGTTTTTGGTACCTTTTCCGCTTCAAGGATTGTAGCGGTTCGGATATCAATTTTGCTAAAGTCATCAAAGGAAACAGGTTCTTTTGAAGGGGTTGTTTTTGATGAAGCTGCCTCATTTGCCTTTTTGGTTGCAAGAAGCTTGTCAATCTGCCTTGTTATCTCTTCATCTTCAATTTTTTGAAAAAGAAGCTCCGGCTTATTAATAACATGACCGGATACCAGCAGATCGGTCCTGCCAGCATCATTCCATGTTAACTGGTTGATATTAAGCCATGTTCTTAGTTTTTTCATTGAAAATGGGAGGAATGGCTCAAGTATAATTGTCAGGTTTGCCGTAATCTGGAGAGCAATATTCATTAATGTTTTAACTCTTTCCGGATCACTCTTTATAACTTTCCATGGTTCGGCATCCGCAAGGTATTTATTTCCTAACCGGGCAAGATTCATAGCCTCTTTCAGGGCTTCTCTGAACCTGAATGACTCAAGGCTTGTTTCTACATTCTCCCTGATCCTGGCAATCTCTTTAAGTACTTTTTCGTCATTATGATCAGTTTTTCCTATTTCAGGTGTTTTTCCATCGTAATAATTGTGTGTAAGAACAAGAGTCCTGTTCACGAAATTTCCAAGAATAGCAACAAGTTCATTATTGTTACGTGCCTGAAAATCTTTCCAGGTGAAATCATTATCTTTTGTCTCAGGTGCGTTTGCACACAGCGCATATCTCAGTACATCCTGTTTCCCGGGAAAATCCTCAAGGTATTCATGAAGCCATACTGCCCAGTTCCTTGAGGTTGAGATCTTGTCGTTCTCGAGATTGAGGAACTCGTTGGCCGGAACATTTTCGGGAAGGATAAAACTCCCTTCGGCTTTAAGCATTGCCGGGAAGATGATACAATGAAAAACGATATTGTCTTTCCCGATGAAATGAATCATTTTTGTCTCTTTATCCTTCCAGTATTTTTCCCAATGCGGGGTGAGCTCTTTTGTTGCCGAAATATAACCTATCGGGGCATCGAACCATACATAGAGAACTTTTCCTTTGGCGCCGTCAACCGGAACCGGAACACCCCAGTCGAGGTCGCGGCTGACTGCCCTGGGCTGCAGCCCCTGATCTAACCACGACTTACATTGCCCATAAACATTCGTCTTCCATTCTTTATGCTCTTCAAGTATCCACTTCCTCAGCCACGGCTCATATTTGTCGAGCGGAAGATACCAATGAAGGGTTTCGCGTAAAACAGGGTTACTGCCACTGATTGTTGAATGAGGATTTATAAGTTCGTTGGGGCTGAGCGAGGTACCGCATTTTTCACACTGGTCTCCATACGCATTTTCATTTCCGCATTGCGGACATGTTCCCATTATATATCTGTCTGCGAGGAAACAGCCTGCCTCTTCATCGTAGTACTGTTCTGAAGACTTTTCAGTGAACCCTCCTTTATCGTAAATTGTTTTGAAAATTCCGGAAGCAGTTTCATAATGAATTTTGTTTGAGGTTCTGGAATAGATGTCGAATGCAATTCCAAAATCCTCAAATGCCTTTTTATTTATTGTATGATACCTGTCAACAATCTCCTGCGGAGTAACACCTTCTTTACGTGCTTTGAGTGTTATCGGAACCCCGTGTTCATCAGAACCGCATACGGATATCACATCCTCACCCTTCATCCTGAGGTACCTGGTGTAAATATCGGAAGGTACATAAACTCCTGCAAGGTGGCCGATATGTATAGGACCATTTGCATATGGCAGGGCTGAAGTGATGAGGTATCTTTTAAATTTCTTCATAACTCTGATAATGAGGTGTTAGCATTTTATAAAACCGCACAAAGATAATAAATTTAAAGACTTTTTGCAGTTGTAAAAGGTAACAATAACGATTACATTTACGTATATATAGATTAATATGGCTTTAATAAAACTCCAGCCACCATTTCTGAACCCGGGAGATGAAGTTGCAATAATTTCACCCGCATTTTCAATTGACAAAGTTAAAGTGGCAGAAGCAGTTAAGTTCCTGGAAAATTGGGGACTGAATGTGAGGGTGGGGAAGAATGCTTTTAATAAAGATGGCCTCTTTGCCGGTTCAGATGAGGAGCGGCTTTCTGATTTGCAGGAGATGACCAATGACAAAGCGATTAAGGCAATATTCTGTTCAAGAGGTGGATACGGGGTTCTTAAGATCATTGACAAGGTTGATTTTTCAGGGTTGAAGAAAAATCCAAAATGGTATGTGGGATTCAGCGATATCACTGTATTGCATCTCTGGTTAAGTGAAAAATGCAGAATGATCTCTGTTCATGGAGAGATGCCTCTGAATTATTCAAATCCGGAAAAGAGTCCTGCCACATTTAATTCTTTGCATGGAGCGCTTTTTGGTGATTATCAGCCAATTACCTGGGAGGGAGAGTGTTTGAGAACAGGAAATTCACATGGTGAACTAACAGGAGGAAATCTTTCACTCTTTTACAGTCTGATCGGCACCACAGCCGAACCGGATACAAAAAACAAAATACTATTTATTGAAGAGGTGGGAGAATATTATTATCATCTCGACAGGATGATGACTTCTCTGAAACTGGCCGGCAAGCTTGAAAAGTTATCGGCATTGATAATAGGCGGGCTTAATAATATGACTGAAACAAAATTTAAATGGGGGAAGAGCGCTGAGCAGACAATCTCTGATATTGTGAGTGATTATGATTATCCGGTTTTTTTTAATTTTCCGGCAGGTCATATTAATGACAACCGTGCTTTTTATATTGGAAAACAGGCAGAAATTGAATCGAGGGAGGGTAAGTCAACAATTAAGTTTAAATGATCAGAAAGCAGAGATAAGAAGATCGAGGTCTTTTGAAAGCAGGCCGAACTTGTGTCCCAGGGTTTCATTTGTCAGCATCCCGTTATATAAATAAGCTCCGTTTCGGAGTCCGGAATCATTTTTAAGTAATTGTGTTATCCCTCCGGCTTCAGCCAGACTTTGAAGCAGGGGCGTAAAGACATTGCTGAGCGCAATGGAGGCTGTTCTGGCAACACGCGACGGAAGATTCCATGCTGAAAAATGTATAACGCCATGTTTTTCATAAACCGGATCACGAAGCGCACGGCATTCAGTCGTTTCAATACATCCTCCTCTGTCGATGCTTAAATCGATAACCACAGATCCTTTTTTCATGATATGTACCATCTCCTCGGTAATGAAATACCATGGCCGTAAATCATCAAGCTCAATGGCGCCTATCAGAACGTCAGCAGATACTAATGCTTTTTTCAGTACCTGAGGATGAAAAACAGAGGTCTGAAGTCTCTGCCCTATCAGATTCTGAAAACGTCTGAGCCTGTGCAATGAATTATCAAATACCCTGACCTGTGACCCCAGCCCAATAGCTGCTCTTGCTGCATATTCCCCGGCGGTATTGGCTCCGATTATAACCACTTCTGTCGGTGTAACACCGGTTATTCCACCCAGCATAACACCCTTTCCGCCATGGCTATTACTGAGATAATCAGATGCAATCAGTATAGATGTCACTCCTGTGATCTCCCCCATTGATTCCAATACAGGCATAACCCCGTTATTGTCGCGGATCTTTTCAAATGCTAATGCTGTAACTTTTTTTCTGATAAGCTTCCCAAGGGTTTCTTCTTTAAGTTTCAGAACATTCAGGTACGACATTACCACCTGGTTACCTTTGAGATAGTCGGTTTCTTTTTCTGTAAATGGAGCAACTTTTATTACCACATCGGCGCTGTAAACCCTTGCAGGAGAATCGGTCATTATAGCTCCGTTTTCACTGTAATCCTTGTCAGAATAGTTTGCCCCGAGTCCGGCTCCTTTCTGAACGATAACCTCATTATCGCTTTCTACCAGAAGGTTGACAGATTCAGGGGTAAGGGCTACTCTTTTTTCATCCTCTTTTGTGTCAGACGGGATCCCAATTGTTATTCTGCGATTCTTTACAGCCGTTTCCAGGTGTTCCTCTTTCGGCATAAAGGCGGTATTGCCAAAACTAACTTTTCCACTCTTCCCTTTTTCGTTCATTTGCTGAAATGGTTATTTTTTCAAAGGTAAAAAATTTGAAGGATAGCAGCAAAACAAGAAATTATCATGGTATCTCAACTTTTCGTTCTTCGTCCTTACCTACTGTTATTATGACCTTTACTGTTTCGGAGGGAAGAATTTCTTCAACCAGTTCCGGCCACTCCATGAAGCAATATGATCCGCTTGACAGGTATTCCTCAATACCAAAATCAAATACTTCTTCCTGTTTCTTAATTCTGTAAAAATCAATATGATAGATTGGTTCCCCTTTGTCGGATATATATTCATTGATAAGAGTAAAGGTCGGACTGCTTACTATATCATCAGTGCCCAGAGCATTACATACTGCTTTGATGAAAGTTGTTTTTCCGGCTCCCATTGACCCGTAAAATGCAAATATCCTGCTTCCCCTGGTGTTTTCCAGAAACTTTTTAGCAGCAGCCTGCAGGCTCCTTTTATCTTTAATTAAGATCATCATAAGATAATGTACCTATTTAGTGACAGGCTCGAGTGATACAACCGGTAACAATATTTCCTGCATTGATATCCCTCCGTGCTGAAAGGTATCCTTATATAAACCAGCATAGTAATTGTAATTATTCTGATAAACAAGGTAATCCTTGTTAAGTGCAAAAATATATCGCGAACTGATATTTGATTTTGGGAGCAAAGCTTTTTCAGGATCCTTCAATTCGAAAACTTTTTTAGGATCATAATCGAGGTTTCTTCCCATCTTATACCTCAGGTTAGATGATGTTTTTCTGTCACCTATTATTTTAAGGGGGTTCTGCACCCTTATAGTTCCATGATCGGTGGTGAAGATAATCCTGACCTTATGCTGTGCCAGAATTTTAAGCAAATCGAACAGAGGTGAATGGATAAACCATGAACGTGTAAGGCTTCGGTAAGCAGGCTCATCGTTAGCAAGATCACGGATCAGCCCGACCTCAGTTCTGGCATGTGAAAGCATATCTACAAAATTGTAAACCAGAATGTTGATATCATTATCAAGCATTATTCTGATCTTATCATTTACTTTTTTCCCTTCAGCGTTGCTGCTGATCTTATTATATGACCATTTGTATTTCAGTCCTTTACGAACCAGATGACGCTTAAATAACTCTTTTTCAAAATTATTTTTCCCTTCCTCTTCATCATCATTTATCCATAATTCCGGCATAGTCTCAGCAATTTCCGAAGGCATCAATCCTGCAAAAATCGAATTACGGCTGAACTGAGTTGCCGTTGGTATAATGCTTGAATAGATATCTTCATCAATGATCCTGTAGATGCCGGTCAGTTCTGCAGAGATTGTTTTCCACTGGTCGTACCTCAGGTTATCAATAAGAATAAAAAAGAGAGGTTTTTGTTCCCCGATATTGGGGAATATTTTCTTTTGGAACAGATCGGGAGAGAGCAGCGGTCTGTCAGAATTCATGGGATTAAGCCATGAAAGATAATTATTCATGAAAAATTTTGAGAATTGGTTATTTGCTTCATTTTCCTGCATATTAAGAATCTCATTCATCCCGCTGTCGGTCGATTTTTCAAGTTCAGATTCCCAGAAAATTAATTTTCTATAGAGATCCGTCCAGTCATTGTAATTAGCAGCCATTGAGATCATATTACCTATCCGGCTGAACTCCTGTCTGTAATCGGTGGTTGTTTTTTCCGTCACCAGCCTTCGTTGATCGAGGATCTTTTTTATTACCAGAAGGATCTGTGTCGGTTTAACAGGTTTGATAAGATAATCAGCAATTTCTGAACCAATAGCAGCTTCCATTATATCCTCTTCTTCGCTTTTTGTGATCATCACAATTGGGATATCGGTCCTTACCTCTTTTATCAGCCGGAGAGTCTCTATTCCACTTATACCCGGCATGTTTTCATCAAGAAAAATAAGGTCGTAAGAATTTTGTTTAACAAGATCAATTGTATCATTCCCGTTGGAACAGGTATCGATATCATAACCTTTTTCTTCAAGGAAAAGAATATGAGGTTTTAAAACTTCAATCTCATCATCAGTCCAGAGTATTTTTGGTTTTCTCATAATCAGTTTTCCGGACTAAGGGAATGATTAGTTTTATTACTTATTCCTTTCTGCATTCAGGTATTTTTCATTAAAGAAAAGACGATAACGTTCCGGGTTTTTATCATTATTCAAAGCCTTCATGTTATTATTACTGATTACAAAAGTATACATATTTACCCCTGATGGATTTCTGACAAGCTTGTCGGTGCGGAATGCAGAATAATAATCAAAAGCCTGCCGGTAGTTGGCAAAACCCGAAACAGTAATCATGATATATTTATTATCAACCAATAAACCTTCGGTTCTGTAATTATTGTTTGTATAACTATCTATATTATAACTTATTACATCAAAGGTTGCCAGATTGATATTAAAAGAGGGATCAGATATTATCAATGCAAATACATGTGTGGAAGTTGTGTCGGCAAGATATAATTCTGCTGCGATCTGCTTATCTTCTTCCACTTTAAGTTCAGGTAATTCCTGGTTCAGAAATGCAACGATCTCCCCGGCTCTTTTGCTTTCTGCGCTCTCCGGCCATGCTTTTATGAGATTATTAAGTTCTTCCTTGAACTTTCTCTTATCGCTTATTCTTGCCACTGAGTAGGCTTTGAGAAGCATGAATTTCGGAGCGAGGGCATCCTGACCATATTTGTTCAGACCCTCATTGCAGAGGGATATTGCATTCTCAAATTTTTCATTGTTATAGGCATCGTATGCATCCTGATAAAGTCTTTCACCCATTTGCATGTTTGCCATTTTTTTGTTGTAGTATTCGGGATCTGATAGGATTTTTGCATATTCACTTCCGGGATATTTTTCAAGCAGCCGCTGCCTGTAAGTCTCAGCCCTGGTGTTGTTTTCCGCCGTATTTACTTTATAGAGATTGTAGAGTGTTTCAGGAACGAGTTCGCTTGAAGGAAACCTGGTAAGGAGAGATTCAAAGCTTGCAGTTGCTTTTGCATTGTCGGCAAATTTTTCGGAGTATGCTTTTCCTGCATTTAAATATGCATTTGCCAGCCTGTCATTAGAAACCGCAAGTAATGAGTCATTTAATGGCAGGTTCTTAAGGTAGAATTCAGGTTTCCTGTAATCCAGCAAAGCCTGGGAAGTATCTTTGTTATTCCGGGTTGTCTCTTCGGGATTTGCAGTTATCTGTGATGAGGTTACTCTTGCTTTATTTGATCTTCTCCAGTTATCTTCAAGTTTTCTGTCGCCCCATCGTCTGCGGAATTCCGTCCGTCCAAAAGTAAGAGCTGCCTGATTATAAAAATACCATTTTCCTTCCTGCTCAATATTATTCTGGAAGCGTCTCTCATTTTCATAGTACTGACCAAGGTTGTATCTGCCGGCATAATCAGAAGTCTTTCCTTCACTCTCTGCTTTAATAATATCATTTATTATTGTGGTTATAAGTCCATTTCTTTCTGTTTCAGACATCATTGCTATCCTTTGCAGGCTATCTTCATTCTGTATAATTGTCAATTGAGATACGAGGATGTTTAAATTCTGTGATTTTACTTTTAGCGAAATGTAATCAGGACTTTTCTGGTCAAGGAAGAATATGGAACTGTCGAAATACTTACCAGCTTTAATATAATCCAGCCTGTTGTAGTAATAATTGGCAAGTGCAAGATATGATCTGCCTTTCTGATTCTGATTTTGCGAATTAGCAGAAGCTGATCTAGCATAAAATTCCAGAGCTTCGCTATCATTTCCTTCTTTCATCGAAAGATTAGCCAGGGCAAAATAAATCTGGTCATGAAAATCTTTATTCTTCGAGTCTCTAAGCATCTTCTCCAGTTCCTTTTTGATGTCAAGCGGATTTCCGGAGTTTATATCAAAAACTCCTGCCAGGTTTATTCTGGCGCTGAATTCAACATCATAGGGCGGATTCATATTAACTACCTCGCGGTACAGAGTTGTTGCTCTGACAAGATCTCCGGCATGTTCATAAAGTTGCGCAAGAAGATAAGTGAGCCTGTATTTATTCCTTTTCCCGGTTGCGAAGTCTAACGATTTGCCAAGGGCATCGGCAGCTTCAGAGTATTTTTTTTGTTTTACGAAGAGATCGGCAAGGGTTGTCTGATACATCGCCTTTAATGACCGGGTATCCAATGCAGAGGGTTCAATTTCATTAAGTAATCTCAAAGATTCGCCAAAATTACCGGTCTCATTATAAATCCTGGCAAGCCAGATTACTGACTCTGTTTTTATTTTGGGGTCATTTGCAGAGGTTATGGTATAATCGAAGATCGCAGTGGCTTCATTGAATTCATGTTTATAGAAACGGGCCTTACCTATAAGCAGATAGCTGTCATCAACCCATTTATTATATTCCTTCTGGTCAAGTATTTCTTTCTCTTTATCTGATGGCAGCCCTTTTGATTTTAGTTCAGGCTTTGCCGTAATTGATTTTAATGAAATAACCTTTGAAGCTTTCTGTATGGCTTTTTCCATGTCGGAGGAGCAGAGAGAAGCGGTTGCGGGATCACTGTATTCAAAC
>Ga0209429_10001003_pt1 | contig 18163 bp, 15 predicted proteins | sample BarGraNGADG00212_3_FD_184493 | JGI IMG/M metagenome (GOLD analysis project Ga0209429, IMG submission 184493) | Arctic peat soil microbial communities from Barrow, Alaska - Barrow Graham LP Ref core NGADG0004-212 (SPAdes) (version 2) | ecosystem: Environmental > Terrestrial > Soil > Wetlands >...
GGATTGCAAGTCAACCAAATTTAAACTTTCTCTAAAACCAAAAATTATGGCAGTTAAGTATTCCGTCGTACAACAGAAATACGACATCACTGGTCAAAACATCCTGAAGTTCTTCGCCAAAGCTCAAGCATCTGGCCAAACCGACTTCGCCTCCATCTGTGAAACCATCTCCGACCGCGGCACCGTCACCAAAGGTGACGTGATGGCCTCCATCGATGGCTGCATCTTCGCCATGAAGACCGCCCTGAAAGAAGGCCGCATCGTCCGCCTAGGCGAATTCGGCAGTTTCCAAGTTGGTGTGTCTAGCGAAGGCACCATGACCGAAAAAGAGTTTTCCTCTTCCAAGATCAAAAAGGCGCGCATCCTGTTCCGTCCAGGCATTGAGCTCACCAAGATGCTCAACAACTTGACGTTTCAGAAAGCGGCTACAGGAGTCATTGACACAACGGTTCCTACTGATCCGACGGACCCAACTGATCCCACCGGCACCGGTACTGGCGCTTGAACCTAACGACGGAGGCCGGGTCAAACCGGCCTCTGTTTGAAATAAACCACTAAACCACAACCAAAATACACCATCCTCATGCAAAATATCAAAACCTTTCTGGCCGTTAGCCTCGCCTCAATGCTGGCCTATTTCGAACCCATCAGTGACATACTGACCTCCATCACCGTACTCTTCCTGCTGAACTTCGTGTTCGGTCTATTGGCAGGTCTTTTGGCCCACCGCGAAACCTTCAACTTCCGCAAAGCCTTCGTCTGTGTTTCGGAAGCGTCGGTCTATCTATTTCTGCTCGCTTCCACGTTTTTTATTGGCGACCACCTCGGCCTGCGCGCTGGTGCCTTGCAAGCCGTTTCGACCGTAACCTATACCCTGCTGTATTTCTATTCGGTGAATATTTTCAAGAACTTGAAAGTGCTGATGCCAAATAGCAAGACGATCGCCTTCCTGCATTACCTCATCAGTATCGAGATGATCCATAAAATTCCCAGTTTGAACCAATACCTGAAGCAATAATGAGAATCTTGATCGACAACGGACACGGGCTGGAAACGCCTGGCAAGCGATCACCGGTTTGGCCCACCATTGGGCAGCTCCTGGAATGGCAGTATACCCGCGACTTGGCTATTCGGTTGGAAACCGCCCTTCAAAGAGAACAGATCCCGGTGCAGCGCATCGTGCCAGAGAGCCGGGACGTCGCCCTATGGGAACGGGTTCAGCGGATAAACCTCATCGCCAAAAGGCACGGCACGGCCAACTGCCTACTCGTTTCCCTGCACGTGAACGCCTCGACAGGAGGCTTGGCGCGCTTATGTAAAATAGTACATAAGCGTGCTTATGGAAACAAAATCATTATGGAAACAATCTTAGTCAATCACTTAATAATCAGTTCAATTTCTCAAAAATAGTTTGCATAATTAATGGCTATTTTCCAAGATTTTCCAACCATAGTAACAGCCCTTTATTATTTTGCCAGGATGGTATTTTCTTTGGAGTGGGAGATAAACTTGTTTTTTCTATAGCCTCGCGCTTTTGCTTATTGTCCACCCGGGCATAGATTTCAGTTGTCGTCACGGATTTGTGACCTAAAAAATCCCTGATGCAAACCAAATTCACCTCATTTCTCTGAAGCATCATTGCCATGGAATGCCGCAGCACATGTGGGCTTATCTTCGAGGGAATCAAAGCGGGATTAATTTTCCTGGCCATTGCCGCATATTTTTTCAAAATCGCAGTTATCCCCATTCGGGACAGCATATCACCTCTTCCATTGCTAAACAGAGGATATGCATTGGCATAATCATCCAAAAGGTGGTTTTCCTGCATATAGGCTTTCAAGAGTTTTGAACCTTGTTCAGATATCGGGACAAGTCGTGATTTATTTCCTTTTCCAGTAATTCTTAATGTGGTTGGCTTTCCAAAGTTCACTCTTGCCGGAACAAGCCCGGCTACCTCCTGTACCCTGCCTGCGCATTCATACATAAGGGATAGAAGCGTCAGGTCACGTCTGCCCTTTGATTTAGACGTATCAGGTTGCGCAAACAGGAGTTTCATGCCTTCTGATGTTAAATAAACAACCATTGGTCTGGAAGTCTTTTTTATTTTGATAGCTAATATTCGTTGCCATTCACTTAGATGATCCACAGACCGGTAGAGAAGAAACCGAAAAAAGGAATGTATTGCTGCCAGACGGGCATTTCTTGTTTGCACGCTGCATTTTCTTTCAGTTTCGAGCCAGCCAAGAAAGGCAATAATACGTTCCTGTGTGATATCCTTAAAATCGATCCTGTCTGCACTGATGTCGTAAGTAACTCGCATAAATATCAGGAAGAGAGTCATCGCATCTCGATAGGCACTGACTGTATTGGCCGAATAACCCCGTTCTCCTTCCAGATACTTGCCGAAAAAGTCTGTAAGATATTTTGCAAAAGTAGTAGGTTTCATTGATTTCGGTATTTAAGTTCAGGATAGATATAAGAGCAAATGCTTTCTGTCTGATTGAGTAAATCCGGATACATTTCAGAGGTCATTCTCACGTATCCGTCTGTGGCGGCAAGAGACTGATGCCCGACATAAGTAGACAGAATAGGCAGTATGTAGTAAAGATCCTTTCCCTCACGCGAAAGACGACTCATTGATTTGACACAAAAGCTGTGACGGAGATCATGTATTCTTGGCCCCACAATATCTCCACGATGCTTAATGCCGGCTTTTTTCAATACAATCTTCCACCAGTAAGAAAAGGCTATCCCTGAACAGGGATAGCCATTCAGCTTCACGAAAAAGTTATTACTGTGATATGGAAGCAATTTCCGGTACTTCTGGTATTGCGCACAAACATCAGCCAACGATTCAGAAATTGGAACAATCCTGTCTTTACCATTTTTGCATCCTTTCAGTACCAGGTAGTTCTGCTCCAGGTTTACATCCTTACAGAGAAGATTGGTTGCTTCACCAAGCCTGATGCCGGTTCCTGCAAGCATCCGTATCAGGGCAGGAAGAACCATTAATCTGCTTCGGGCGTGTTTGTCATACAATACCAGGGAATCACATGCCTGGTATATCGCGTGAAGCTCCCGGTCAGAGTATATGTAAGGGATAAAAGTATCATGTTTCGAAGGGAGTTTCAGAGGAATGTATGTTTCATAACCAAGATTGAAGAGGTATATGGAGAACTGCCGGAGAAAGCCGTTTCTATGGCTCCACGTGTCGGTCGCCTCATTAGGACGTTTCTGGCACCATTCATCGGCCAGCTCTTTTGTTATCGCGATGCTTGTAAGTCCTTTCCCATTGGCAAAATCGTCATAGGCGAATAAGCTGTATTCGGTGGATTCTGATTTAAAGCCAAGATTCCTTCTCATACGAAGGAAATCCCATATAAAAGGAGCCAGGATTCCGTCTCGCCGTCTAAGATTACACATAGAAAGCCCCTCCTTTCTGTATATAAAAAGATTCAGGAACCGGCGGGACATCAAGGGCACATTGGCGCAGGGATTCAATGTCAATCCTAAGATAGCACATGGACGACTGGATACTCGTATGACCAAGCAATTCAGAGATGACAGGAAGAGGTGTCTTACACTCCAAAAGCAAACTGGCCATCGTATGACGTAAAGCATGTGATCCATGTTTCCTTTCACCTACATCTACACCGGATTTAAGGATCGCAGTGCTTACTATTCTTGATACTGCTTCCGGTCGTATTGATGAGTTTGGAAACTTATTTTCCAAAAACACAGAACGGCTTTCAGAGACAGGACGGGCATATTTGATGTAATCAATGATCGATTCCCCCACTTCTGCAGGAAGTGGAAGCTCCACGGTTTCTCCTGTCTTGAACTGTTTGAAGGATACTGTGTTTGTTGCCCAGGATATGTTTCTGAACTCCAATGCACTAATATCTGAAGCTCTCATTCCCAACCTTGCAGCAAGCATGATAACCACATAATCTCTTTTCCCAATAGCCGGAGATCTGTCAATTGATTCAAGTATTTTAGACACTTCGTTCCGTGTATAAGTTGAAGGGAGTTTCGGCTGCTTTTTATAGTTATCTCTTGGAACAACCAGTGATAAGTCAGCTCGAGTCTTTCCCAAATCGTACAGGTACCTCAGAAAACTGCGGATCAGGGATAAGGTCAAATGTTTTGCTCCTGCCTGATTTGGATATAAACTCGTGGTATAGTTCATGATCCCCAGAGGTGATATTTGTGATGGCGTTAAAATACTGTGTCCGTTCAGATACTGAAGGAAATTGTGTAAATACCATGAGTGATTGGCTAAGGTTTTATCATTTAACCGCATTGACCTTTTGTATTCGATGTATTGCATGATTAACGACCCTATTTCTCCGGAAAACTGCATTGGTTCTCTGCGTGAGATGATTTCTGTCATTTTGCTCGTCTCAGCAAACTGGGCCAAGCACAATGCGCATCTCAAACAATGTTTTTGATGATGGGATAGTTGAGAAATCGGTTTGTCTCCATAAACAGAGTTTAGATACTCACTAATAATCGTTGGACTACATTGAACAATGTTGTTATTGTCCATATATAACTTGATTTTCCTCCAAATCCAGTTATAAATAATGATCGTTTGTTTACTTCGCTTGAGACCTTCCAGGTATTCAGAGGCTGCTTTCGTTAAATCTTCAAAAGAAAAATAATCTGTATGCATAACATATTCTTTTAGGAGGCGGCGACATTGCTGCCTCTTCCCTAAAATTAGGAAGAAATTATGCAAACTATTTTAAGAAAAAGAAGTTGACTGTCAGTTCATTAATAAAGTTTGTTTCCATAATGATTTTGTTTCCATAAGCGCGCGGTTGGGAAATCCACACCAGCTTGAAGCACACCCTCTCCGACGAGTATGCCACCATCTTCTGGGAAGAAGCCAAGAAACGGCTGAAAGGCCGCACCAAGATGCGGCAAGATTTGAGCGACGGCGATCCTGATTTTGACAGCAACTTCGCCATCCTGCGCGACACCCTCTGCCCCGCCGTCTTGACAGAAAACCTCTTCATGGACCAACCCGATGACTGCCGTTTCCTGCTCTCCGATGAGGGACGCGACCTCATCGTGGACCTCCACCTGAGCGCCATTAAACGCATCGTCAAACTGAAAAAAGAAAGCCAGCAGCCATGAACCTCAAATCCATCTCTGCCCGAATTATTCAGAAACTTGAAAAATGGTTCAAAAGAAAAGGATACAACAACCTCGCTGCCGAATCACAGGCCTTGGTCCATCTGGCCGTCCACCTAGTGCAGGCCGTCAAGACCATCACCATCGACACCGTCCTGGACGATGTGGTAGCGGTTTTGCTTTGCAAGCTTCTGCCCAACTTCGCAACGACCATCCGCAAGTTCAAGCTTCAGCTGGAGCAGCATATTCCCCAGTGGCTCCTCCAACTCCAAATCGCCGACGAGGTGCTCGAGGCATGGAAAACCCGGACGCAAACGGAGTCAGACACCGCCGCCGCCACCACCGCAGCCGAAGAAGAGAACAAGCTCCTGCTGGCCGTCATCAAGACACTGAACGTTTCCGACCAACGCCACCAAGCCTACTCCGAACTCGCCACCCGCTGCCTCTACTACTTGAGCGGTGGTGCCAATGGCAAGCTTGACTGGCAAGACTGTAGCGACCTGGTTGAGGAATATTATACGAACTTCGTGAAGGGTAAAATCACGTAGCCCACAGTTTTATCCCATACCCAAAAAGGGCCTCGAGCTAACGCCGAGGCCCTAATTCATAACAATTCACGATGCAATTCAAACATTACAAATTTAAAAACAACAAAAGGCGAAACCGAACCGAAGAACAATTAATGTTGCAACCTGTAAACGAAAGAACTATTATCCAAAAATTAACCCAATATTTTGTTTACTTAAAGTAAATAAATGATAAATTTGTAAGCATATTCTATTTAATAATTTTCTGAGCCTAAATTCATTTTAGAATGAATTGTAAGGCAAATCTAAAATTTTATTACGTGAAAACACCAAATAAAACGAGATATACCAGCCACAATATCATGTCTTCTGAGTTGGCAAAAGTAATGGATGAGAAGGTCTATGGTGACTTGCTCATTAAGATCAAGCAACAGATACGGTCAGTTCAGGCCAAGGCTGCACTAGTGGTTAATACTTCCCTGATACAACTTTATTGGGACCTCGGCGAAATGATCGCTGATAATCAAGCCTTGTTTGAGGGAAGAAATAACTATGTGGCCCAATTGGAAAAGGATCTGAGGGCTGAGTTTCCAAATATGAAAGGATTTTCCCGTTCTAACCTCTTTTATATTCGAAGATTCTACCAATTTTATAAAGACAGTTCAGTCCAACAACTTGTTGGACTGAACAAAAATGGACAAACAATCTTAATGCAACAGCTTGTTGCACTGAACGAGAATACTATAATCCAACAACCTGTTGGACTGATATCAACCATCTATTCGGTGCCTTGGGGTCACCATGTACTGATTCTTGATAAAGTAAAGGACGTAGCGGAAGCTACATTTTACCTCCAGCAAATCATGGAACACAACTGGAGCAGGTCTATACTTACACTCCAAATTGAACAAGACCTGTTTCGCCGTAATGGGAAAGCCATAACCAATTTCAAAAACACCTTACCCGAACAACAGGCAAGATTAGCCGGACAGATACTGAAAGACCCCTACAATTTCGGTTTCCTTACCCTTGAACCACAAGTACAGGAATTGGAAATAGAAAAACAATTGACCGATCACATTACCAGATTTCTGTTGGAATTGGGTAAGGGCTTCGCTTTTATTGGCCGACAGTATCCCCTGCAGGTGGGCAAAAAAGGTTATCGGCTCGATTTATTGTTTTACCACATCCGTCTGCGTTGCTTCGTGGCGATTGACCTCAAAACTGGGGAGTTTGAGCCTGAATTTGCAGGTAAAATGAACTTTTATCTTTCGGTGATCGACAATCAGTTGAAAACAGCTGATGACAATACCTCCCTAGGTATAATACTTTGCAAGAGTAAAGACAAACTGGAAGTTGAATATGCTTTGCAAGGCATGAATAAGCCCATTGGTGTGAGTGCATTTACTGTTACCCAGGCTTTACCGGCAGAGCTAAAAAGCACTTTACCTACAGTTGAGGAATTTGAGAACGAACTGAATAAAGACATCGAATAATGGCCGCAATAACTACCCACACTTCCACACAAACAAGTGTCATTTGGGAGTGCCTAACGGGTGAAACCTGGTGCAGGTCGTCAAGACCATCACCATCGACACCGTCCTGGACGATGTGGTAGCGGCTTTGCTTTGCAAGCTTCTGCCAGCCTACGCAACGACCATCCGCAGGTTCAAGCTCCAGCTGGAACAGAACATACCCCTGTGGCTCCTCCAACTCCAAATCGCCGATGAGGTACTTGAGGCATGGAAAACCCGGACGCAAACGGCGTTGGACACCACTGCCACCACCGCCGCCGAAGAAGAGAACAAGCTCCTGCTCGCCATCATCAAGACCCTGAACGTATCCGACCAACGCCACCAAGGCTACTCCGATCTTGCCACCCGCTGCCTCTACTACCTGAGCGGCGGTGTCAACGGCAAGTTCGACTGGCAAGACTGCAGCGACCTAGTTGAGGAATATTATACTAACTACGTGAAGGGGAAAATCACGTAGAACTCAGTTTTATCCCATACCCAAAAAGGGCCTCGAGCTAACGCCGAGGCCCTAATTTGTTTTCCGATTTTTGTATTGGACTGCCAATGGTGATCTGTTATACCGAAGGATTTAAGGAAGGGGTTTTGTATTTGGAACATTTAATGGACATGCCTTGTGTGTCTTTGTACAACTCGTTTCTCCGGCATTTTATCTATTCAATGGCATAAATGCACCGATGTTTCCTGAAAATCTGTTCTACACCTTATAAATGCTTGCTCTACTTGATTTCAGATATATGAAAAATTCGTTGAATATTTGAATATTAAATCATACAATAATCAAATAATTTGTAATTTAGCTGCTGGAAAGACACTCGATATTGATTTAATATTCAATTGAGTAAACTGGTTTTACAGACTAACCACCTGCAAACCATGTTAAAAAACGATATCAACCCATAAAGCAGAAATAAAAAAACATAAAAACTTTTGTGGACTTTAATGGCAATCTAAACGCAATGCGGTTTCATCCCTTTAGCGTATAAACGTATTCCGATTATAGAAACCCAATAAACGAAGTTGATAAAGTGCTGTATGTCAAATTGATTTATATGAATTTATTACACGGGGGTTAGGGGCAACTAAAGAACGCACATATTTTGGTTCTTGCAATTGTGAAACAAAGAAAGAAAAGAGCGTGGGGTTTTGGCCGGACGATGGAGAGAATGATTCTTCTACTTCAGCAAGTGGCCGATTATTAAAGAATGAAATCACTGCAATGGTTTGGCAGATTATGATACGATTGACAAAAGATCGGTGGGGTTCAGCCAGCAGATTGCGAATGCGACTGATAGTGTTCAGCGATAAATTAGCATATTTGCGGATAACCTGTATGATGGCTTCGACCGATAAAAATTTGATTGATATTTATGAGCAAAAATTGATAATGAACTAAACTTAAGGAGAAAAAAAATGCAAAACAAAAGATTACTAGGTGTAGTATTCCTATTAAGCATAGGATTTTCCAGCCTAAAAGCGCAAAACACGTTGGTTGTCAAAGAAAAATCAGGAACACAAACCTCTTTTACCTTAAACGGCCTTAGAAAATTAACTTTTCCTGCAGGCAGCATGATTGTGAATAAAACCGATGGTTCCACGAGTACCTATGCGTTTAGCACCATCCGCTCCTTGACTTTCAGTGACCTCATCAACAATGTTTCACCGATAGCCAAAAAGGAACGCAGCAACCTGACACTTTATCCCAATCCGGTAATCGACCAACTGCAAATGAGTTATGAGGCGCTTCAAGAAGGAAGCGTGCAAGCAGAAATCATTGATTTTCAGGGTCGGATTCTGCATCGTCAAACCATTAGCTGTCAAGAGGGCATCAACCAAGCCACTATCTCTGTTGCCCAATTACAGAAAGGGCTGTATCTATTCCGTCTGCAAAACGGGAATAAGGTTGAAACCATTAAATTCATAAAAAACTAAACGATAAAGAGGAAAAGTCATGAAAACAGTAGGAACCATTATTTTAGCGATATTCTTAGTATGTAATTTAGTAGCAGCCCAAGACACTCTGTACATTTGCAAATCTGGTGCAGTGGTTACTAAACGTGCCGTAAACGACATTGATAGTGTTATTTTTTACAAACCAAACTTTCCCCCCGCTGTAGTAACTGATATTGACGGTAATATATATCACACAGTCACCATTGGAACACAAACCTGGATGGTTGAAAACCTGAAAACCACGAAATACAACGATGGAACGAGTATTCCGTATACATTCGATGCCAACACCTGGTCCGCCCTTTCAACCCCCGGTTACTGTTATTACGACAACGATGCTGCCAATAAAAACACCTACGGTGCCTTATACAATTGGTACACCGTCAATACAGGCAAACTTGCCCCAACCGGCTGGCATGTTCCAACCGATGCCGAATGGACCACGCTTGAAAACTACCTGATAGCCCATGGCTACAATTACGATGGCACAACCACCGACAATGAAATAGCTAAATCCTTAGCAGCAACTTCAGGTTGGTATCCATCAACCAATTCAGGCGCTATTGGTAATGATTTAACAAAAAATAACACTTCCGGTTTTGCAGGTCTTCCTGGTGGGTGCCGCGACTTCACTGGTACATTCTCCAGCATTGGCTACCACGGTCACTGGTGGAGTTCTTCGGAGAACGGTACGGACGACGCCTGGTTCCGCCTCCTGTACTGCGACTACAGCGGTGTACTCAGACCCAGCTTCGGTAAGCAGTGTGGGTTTTCTGTCCGTTGTGTCCGGGATGACAATACTCCCGTTTTAGGAGTTCCGATCTTGAGTACTATTGCAGCAAACGACATTACAATGACTTCGGCCACTTGTGGCGGAACCATTACAAGCAATGGTGGTGCGCCGATAACGGCGAGTGGAGTTTGCTGGAGCACCTCAACAACTCCAACAACTGCAAACAATAAAACGACAGACGGCACAACATCTGGTTCATTTACAAGTTCACTAATCGGACTAACATCTGATGCAACTTATTATGTTCGTGTTTATGCCACCAATAGTGTTGGAACAGCGTATGGGAATGAAGTTTCATTTAAAACATTAACAGGTAGTGTAACCGACATCGATGGCAACGTGTATAATACTGTTACCATTGGTACTCAGACATGGATGGTAGAGAACCTGAAAACAACCAAGTATAATGACGGCACGAGTATTCCCAATGTTACTGACGGCACAACTTGGACAAATCTTACTACTCCCGGCTACTGTTTTTACAACAACGATGCTGCCAATAAAAGTGCCTACGGTGCATTATACAATTGGTACACCATAAATACAGGCAAACTGGCCCCCACCGGCTGGCATGTACCCACTGATGCCGAATGGACTACGCTTGAAAACTATCTGATTGCAAATGGCTATAATTACGATGGTACGACCACCGGCAATAATATAGCTAAATCCTTAGCCGCTACTACAGGCTGGAATTCAGATTCTGGTATAGGAACTATCGGTAATGATTTAACAAAAAATAACACTTCCGGTTTTGCAGGTCTTCCAGGTGGTTACCGCTTCAGCAGTGGGGCATTCTACAACGTTGGCTACGGCGGTTACTGGTGGGGTTCTACGGAGAGCGATGCAAGCTACGTCCGCGACCTGTACTACGGCAGTAGCGATGTAAGCGGCGGCTACAGCGATGGGCAGTATGGGTTCTCTGTCCGTTGCGTTCGGGATAATTAATTTGTTGCCTATTTGACTATTTGATCAAAAACCGCGTAGCGGTCAAATTTCAATGAAATTCAACTTGACCGAAATATGTCCTACAAGACCTCTACCTATGGATTGGTAATGAAAATTAGCTGCCCATAAGCTAAGCCACAGGCTGCCACTCAGGCGATTCGCCTTCGTTCCGCCCGCTAATACGCCATGTTAGAGCCGGTAGGTTTTGGTTACTGCAATTGTGAATCTAACATCCAAGAGAAAGACGCGCCAACAAGAGCGGTGCAAAAGATGTAGCCAAGGGTCGACAACCCAATGTGACAAAAAAGTGGAGATTAGAAACCACGATAATAAACGGGGCGAAACCGAAAGCCATAAGAGTAGGAATAATTTTTAAAAATAACCACCACACTAATTCCACAATTTAAAACTCAATAATAATGAAAAAACTCAATTACTTATGTATTATTACTCTCTTGTTTTTAGGGTTAGTATTTACTCTTAACACTGGCTGTACAAAAACAGAAGACCTGCCCGATGGTAGTAGTGCCGGAACCGTAAAAGATAAAGATGGTAACGTTTATCAGACCGTAAAAATTGGCACTCAGGTATGGATGGTAGAAAATCTGAAAACCACCAAATACAACAACGGTGATCCTATAAATAACGTTTCTGATAACAAGACATGGTCTCAATTATCAACTGGCGCATGGTGCAATTATGATAACGATGTAGCCACTGGCAATAAATATGGCAAACTTTACAACTGGTATGCGGTAAAGACCGGTAACTTAGCTCCATCAGGATGGCATGTGCCGACTGAGGCCGAATGGGAAGCACTTGCAATGTACGTAACTGCTAACTCTGGCACATCCGGCAATTTAGCCAAAGCATTAGCTGCTACTACCGACTGGGCTAGTTCTACTAATGCATCTACGGTTGGTAATAGTTTGACAAAAAACAATAGTTCCGGCTTTTCTGCACTTCCGGGAGGTGATCGAGATCAAACTTATTCTGGTCAGTTCTACGATATAGGTAAAAGTGGTTACTGGTGGAGTTTTGACGATGTTGATTCTTATGCTCGGTGTATAAGTTTAGATTACAATGGCAGCACCACCACCGTATATGGAGAGTCAGGTAATAATGGTCTTTCAGTCCGTTTAATAAAGGACTATACTCATGAAAAGCCAACGGTAGTAACTGATACAATATCAAAAATTGATGCTTCTAGTGCTACTTGTTGTGGAACTATAACTGCCAATGGGGGAGATGCCATAACAGCAAATGGAGTTTGCTGGAAGACAAGTGCAAATCCAACTATTACTGATAACATAACTAAAGATGAATATTCCAGTGGGGGATATAGTTATTATGGCATGAAGACTAATATTGGTGGTTTTACAAGTTTAATGACTAATTTAAAAGCTGGAACAAAGTATTATGTAAAGGCTTATGCTACTAACAGCTTAGGGACAACGTATGGTGCTGAGGTGAGTTTTACTACCCAAAATGGTGTAATTGGCTTGACTACAAATGCGGTGATGTCTATAACTGCTTCTTCTGCCACAATCGGAGGAACAATATCTAATGACGGTGGTGCTAGTATTGTCACAGGTGGTGTATGCTGGAGTACAACACCCAATCCAACTATAGCCCTAAGTACAAAAACAACCGATGGTACTGGAATAGGAACATTCAGCAGTTTAATTACAGGATTAAATGCATCAACAAAGTATTATGTAAAAGCTTATGCCACCAATAGTTTAGGTACATCGTATGGTAATGAAGTGAGTTTTACTACAACTGCACCTATGACAGTTACAGATATTGATGGAAATTTATATCATGCTGTTACTATTGGCACTCAGGTATGGATGGTCGAAAATTTGAAAACAACTAAATACAAAGATGGTACTTCCATACCATTGGTAACGGATGCAACAGCATGGGGATATCGAACAACCGCCGGCTATTGTTGGTATATTAATGATGCCGATTATAAAAATACGTATGGAGCTTTGTATAATTGGTACACAGTAAACACAGGGAAGTTAGCTCCCATAGGTTGGCATGTGCCTACTAACGCTGAGTGGACAATACTCGAAAACTACGTGAGTGCAAATCTAGGAACTTCTAGCAATGTAGCTAAAGCATTAGCTGCTACCACCGATTGGGCTTACTCATCTTATACCGGCGATGTCGGTAATGATTTAACAAAAAATAACACTTCTGGCTTTACAGCTCTGCCGGGCGGTTACCGCTACGACGGTGGAGCATTCGGCTACGTTGGCCTCGAGGGTGACTGGTGGTCCTCTACCGAGGGCAGTGCCACAAATGCCTGGTACAGGGACTTGGACTACTATGACAACGTTCTGACCAGGGACTACTATCCGAAGAGTGGTGGCTTCTCTGTACGTTGTGTTAGGGATAATTGATTTATTTGATTATTTGATTATTTTCGCCGTTTGGTGGTTTTATCAAATAGTGGGGGTGCGACTTGGAGTCACACTCCCACTCATAAAAAATTGAATCTTGTACTAATACAAATTTAAACATTCATCAAACTTTGAAACTAATATCAATCTAAAAATTTTCACTTATGAAAAAAAACATTTTACTCGTTATAGGCCTATGCCTCTCTATGATGATGCAAGCGATTGTTTCTAAAACCGTATTTGTCAATGCGGGAGGTTTATTAGCAGCATTGACTGTAACTGATAAAAATACGGTCACTAATCTTACGGTCAAAGGAACTATTGATGCCACTGATTTTAAAACAATGCGAGATAATATGTCGGTCTTGTCGGTAATAGATTTAAGCGAGGTTACTATTAACGAATTCACAGGTATTGGAACTGAATCTGACTGGAATAGTTATACATATCCAGCAAATGCCATTCCGAATAAAGCTTTTACCGTACCAAATCCAACAGGAAGTTACACGGAACCATATAAACAAATTAGCCTTCCGACATCGATTACTTCAATTGGATACGATGCATTTGCTTATAACACCCTTTTAACCACAATTTCTATTCCTTCTACCGTAACTTCAATCGGTAGTAAAGCATTTGATGGGTGTATTGGTTTAACTACTGTAACAACGCCTTTTGGTACTGATAAGAATGGATATAGTGTTTTTTCTGGATGTACGAATTTGTCTAAAATCATCATTACTGATGGAGTTGTATCAATTATTGATTATGCTTTTCAACATTATTTTGGTAATGTCACTTCAATATCAATTCCTTCTTCCGTAACATCGATAGGAAATGGAGCTTTTCAGAATTGCACTGGCTTAACGTCTATTTCAATACCATCTTCTGTTAAAACAATACAAAGAAGTGCTTTTGCCAACTGTAGTAGTTTGACCTCGATTACGATTCCTTCGTCTGTTTCGAATATAGAGCAATACGCTTTTAGTTCTTGTACTGGTTTGACTGGATCATTGATTATTCCTTCAGCAGTAACTTCAATTGGAATTTCAGCATTTCAGGGATGTACAGGTTTAAATGGTTCATTAGTTATTCCTTCGTCAGTTACTTCACTTGGAGACCACGCTTTTTCAGGTTGTTCAGGAATAAAATCAATTTCATTGACTGCAAAAATTACAACTATAAATGAATATACATTTGAAAATTGTAGTAGTTTGACCGGAGCACTAACCATTCCTTCTACAGTAACTTCTATTGGAGATGCTGCTTTTTGGAGTTGTAGTGGTTTGACTTCCATTACGATACCTTCAACTGTAGTTACCATTGGAAGTGCATCATTTTATGGTTGCAGCGGCTTGACATCAGTCACACTTCCTTCGTCTCTTACTTCTATTGGAATTAATGCTTTTCAGAGTTGTAGCGGTTTAACAGGTGCTTTAATAATTCCGTCAAAAACTACTTCTATCGGGAATTATGGTTTCTCAGGTTGTAGCAAATTGACTTCTTTATCTATTCCTTCGTCAGTTACTACTATTGGAAATTCTGCATTCGCAAACTGTAGCGGTTTAACCTCAATTTCCGCTTATAAAACAACTCCGGTTAATCTGAGCTCATCAACTCTTGTTTTTAGTGGGGTAAATAAAACCACTTGTACATTGTTTGTTCCTATGGGTACTAAAAGTACCTATCAAGCAGCTGTTCAATGGAAAGATTTTACAAATTTAGTTGAGATGAAGGGTTTTGTTCTTTCTGCAGCTGGAGTAAATATATCACCTACTGAAGGTAGTACAGTTAATGTAACAGGAACATCCAACACTACATGGACAACAAGTTCTAATCAAACATGGCTTACAGTAAGTCCAACATCGGGTAGTAATAATTGTACACTAACTCTTACAGCAACGGCAAACCCAAATACTGTATCAAGGGTAGCAATAGTTACAATTACACCTGTTAATGCAGTTGCTCAGACTATTACGATTACTCAAGTTGCAGCGACATTAACGATTTCATCTGCCGCAGCAAGCGCAACAAAAGATGGTAGTACTGGAAGTGTAAATATCACTTCAAATACTGTTTGGTCAACAAGTTCTGACCAGACCTGGTTAACGATAAGTCCAACAACCGGCAGTGGTAATAAAACGATTACTTGGACAGCAACTGCAAATCCAACCACTGCTCCCCGTATAGCAGTAGTAACCGTAACCAATTTGGCAAATGGAATAATTAAAACTGTTACAATCACACAAGCGCAAGCTGTAGCTACTTTATCAGTTTCAACTAGCACGGTAAGCCTAGCAGTCAAAGATAGCAGTACAGCTATAGTAAATATAACTTCGAATTCTGCATGGACAATTAGTTCTGACCAAACATGGTTAACAATAAATCCGACAATCGGAAGTGGTAATGGCACGATTACTATGACGGCAACTGCAAACTCAACCAGCACTACTAGAAAGGCAGTAGTAACGGTAACCAATTCAGTAAATGGAATTACAAAAACGATTGCAGTAACACAAGATGTAGCTACTTTATCGGTTTCCACTAACACGGCAACCTTAGCATCAAAGGATGGTAGTTTAGTTACGGTGAACATAACCTCGAATTCTGCATGGACAGCAAGCTCTGACCAGTTATGGTTAACTGTATATCCAACTTCAGGAATAGGAAATGGTACGATTACACTTACCTCTGAAGTTAACGTTGGAGTAGAGCGTTTTGGTATTATTTCAGTTAATACATTAGTTGTAACCCCTCAGACAATTATAGTTAATCAGTTGAGCAGCGAATCTGGCGTTATTGAAACAATAAATGAATCAGTCGTCATCTATCCTAATCCATTAACTGACGTTTTTCGTATAAGTGGCTTGGAGAGTGTTTCAAAGCTCACGTTAGTGGATATAAACGGTCGGATATTGCTCCAAAAACAAGTGACAACAAATGATAAGGTGAATGTAAGCGCATTGTCAAAAGGTGTTTATTTTGTCAAGATAGTTACTAATGAAGGAACGATAGAACGGAAGTTAGTAAAGAAATAAGAGGTAACCCTGTCTTCGTTAGTAGTAGCGTATTAGCTCTTTTGGGAGTGACGAAGAACGGTTAGAAAATCTATGAACAGATGATAGAACAAAAAGGGATCGCAAAACCCCTAAAAGGGTATTAAAGGGTAGGAAGTAGTGGTTTTGCAAAGATTAATCGCCCAAAAAGCAAAAAAAGTCACAGCAAGTTAGTGTTTATTATCTAAAGTCTTGCTGTGGCTTTTATAGCTTTTTGATATCCTGAGCACATCCATTCGCTCAAGGTTGAAACAAGTTCCCGGAGTGCCGGGAAACCTTGCCTGTCCCGACTGACCAAAATCGAAAAAGTGAAAGTCAACGTTTAGATAAAAGAAAAAACTATATATTTGACATGCTCAACTGACTAACCGACGAAGGCTGCCAGACACACTAATTGGAACACTACCGGTTTTTTGAGGCAGTAATTTGAGAAAGCGCTACAGGTCTTTGATAGTGTTGTAGAAAAAACCCAGGAAGTAATCCGTCCCGGGAGAAAAGGACCGAGGGAAAAGAGGCCTAAGATGCCTTACTCACTGAATTACAAACGATTATGAATAATCACTAATTAAACCACCTCCTGCCGAGCAGGAGGATTTTTAAGTCTCATTAAATTCCGCGAATCAAAAATATTATTGGATCATCATGTCCATTTTTAACAATTCATCAAAATCATAGATCGGTCGTTCAACATCATTAGGGATCGGCAAATTGCTGAATTGTTGAAAATATAGGATACAGCCATCTTTCCAAATTTGCGCATCGCGGGTGTGACGACGGAGCATACGTTGCACATCCTGAAAACGTTCGCTGTCCACATAAGGTTGCACCCGATCCCAAGTCTTCTGAAAACTACGAACACCATTGACACCTTCATCGTATTTGCGGCAAAGTTCATCCCAAAAGATCTGGCCGTTTTTCATTCGGTAATTCCAGGGTATATGATGAAACCAAAGCAACAGGTTTTCCGGACAACTATCTAAAGTTTCAAACATCGTACTTAAGGGTTCGTGGTATTGTCCAACTGCATTGCTTCCCTTGTTGGTCCGATCAAATCCAATTCCAAGTGAGTCTGCCTGATGGTAGTAAGATGGTGTCCAGTCTTTCCGAAGACCCAGAGGTGCATACCAGGGTCCTGGTCCATAATGATGATTTCCGGCAAAAATGTGATGCAATCCCAAGGGCATGGAGTAGTTGACTGCCGTTTCACGTGATTGAAGCATCATTTGACAAACAGGTGTCAAAAAATACTTCTGCCAAGTCTGGACGGATACATTTTTTAATGATGCCTGCATGGGGCTGAACGTTTGTTTCAGCCATTCCTTCGCTATTTGCTCACTTTTCAGACTAGTATCCCAAGCCAGTCTACCGAATGCATACCAATTGGATTGAGCAAAGGTATTGCCGCACCAGTCGGCATCCAGACCAATATTGGCAACGCCGGCAATCGCCGAATGCTTGAGATTGAACAAGCTTCCGTCCGTACACTTCGCAACAGTGCTGCCCTTACCTTCTTGATAGGTGTCGCTCTGAAGGCACTCCTCCCACATGGGGGCCAAATAAACCAGCTGTAAAGAGTGTCCCAAATATTCTTGAGTGATTTGCAACTCAGGCATGACCTGCGTTTTCTTTAAAGCACCAAAAAGCGGGCTGAATGGTTCACGGGGTTGAAAATCAATGGGTCCGTTTTTAACTTGAATGATGACATTATCCCTAAACATTCCATCCAATGGTACGAATTCATTGTATGCTTGTTTGGCCCGATCCTTGTCTGAGGAACTATAAACGAAGGCACGCCACATGA
>Ga0209429_10001004_pt1 | contig 18151 bp, 16 predicted proteins | sample BarGraNGADG00212_3_FD_184493 | JGI IMG/M metagenome (GOLD analysis project Ga0209429, IMG submission 184493) | Arctic peat soil microbial communities from Barrow, Alaska - Barrow Graham LP Ref core NGADG0004-212 (SPAdes) (version 2) | ecosystem: Environmental > Terrestrial > Soil > Wetlands >...
CGGATGTGCAAGGCCCACCTGGGCCATATTCTCACGTATTTTGTGCATCGACTGACCAACGGTCCTATTGAAGGATTGAACAATAAAATCCAGGGACTGATTAAAAAAGCCTACGGCTATCGCAACAAGGAACGCTTCAAAGCGGATATCTTTTTCCACTTGGGCGGGCTCGATCTTTATCCCACGCAATGAAAAATCACCGGAAGATCCCGGAAGAGGCTCAACGCGAAGGTGAATTCGCCCGGAGTCAAAACTGATTTTCTCGACGATTCGCACACGTCCCGATGCGAGATCATCATCCGTGGGTGTCTCGCGCCTCTCGGTAAGAACTTCACCAAGCTTGGTGATTGGCCATTTGTGTTTCATTTGCGCGGCGTGGCAAACTGTTCTTGGATACGCCCGACAATTTCCGCGATGCGCTGCTCTTTCTTCAAGATGTCGGCGGCGAGTTGGGCGGGTGGCAGGTGCGTGATGTCTTCCTTGGCGCGCGGATTCTTGCGGTCGAGATTGCAGCCGTTGGCCAGCAGTTCAGCCGCAGGCACGCGCCAAGCGCGGTCATTCTCTTCGCGCTTGTCCCACCATTTGATGCAGTCGGCGAAATCCTCGAACTGGATGGGCGCGGTCTTGGTGTAGTTCTTCCGGCCTTCGGGCAGGGGTTGTTCGTAATACCAGACTTCGCGGGTCGGCCCGGAGCGGTCGAAAAACAGGATATTCGTCGGGATACTGGTGTAGGGCGCGAATACGCCATTGGGCAGGCGGACAATGGTGTTGAGGTTGAATTCCTTGAGCAGTTCTTCCTTGATGCGCGCGCAGACGCCGTCGCCAAACAGCGTGCCGTTGGGAACGACCACGGCGGCGCGGGCGTAAAGTGGCAGTGGCGTCTCGCCGCTGTTTCCTCTGGAGTTCAGCGCCGAGACGGCGCTGCCACACTTCCGCAGCTTCCGCATGATGAGTTGCAGGAAGAGCAACGCGGTTTCGGCGGTTTGTTTGTCTTCGGAGAAATTGCCCTGGATACCGCGTTCCTCCTCGCCACCGAAAGGCGGGTTGGTGAGGATCACGTCCACGCGGTCGCGCTCGCCGATGTCGGTGAGCTTGAAGCGAAGCGCGTTAAGCGGATCAATCTGCGGGGCATCGAGCCCGTGCAGCAGCAGGTTCATCTGGCAAAGCAGATACGGCAACGTCTTGGCTTCGCAGCCGAAGATCGAGCGTTCCTGCAAGACCTTGCGGTCGGCCACGGTTTTGACCTGCTTCGACAAGTGATTATACGCTTCGACGAGGAAGCCGCCGGTGCCGCTGGCGGGATCGAGCACGGTTTCGCCGAGACGCGGGTCGGTGACGGCGACCATGAGGCGCACGACGGCGCGCGGGGTGTAGAACTCGCCGGAATCGCCCGCGGCATCGCGCATTTCGCGGAGCATGGATTCGTAAAGCGCGCCGAGCGTGTGCAACTCGTCGCTGGCGGTAAAGTGGATGCCGTTGAGCTTGTTAATGACGTCGCGCAATAGGTAGCCGCTGACCATGCGGTTCTGCACGCCGCGAAACACGGTAGCGATGACATCCCGTCTATTGTCGCCGTTGGAACTCGTGAGCGTGCGCAGGTAACGGAACAGGCCCGTACCCTTCTTCCCGTTCGGCAGGGTGCATTCCTCCTGATTAATGAAGGCGAGGAGTTCGTCGCCGGTGATGCCGTCGGACTTTGCGGCCCAATCGCGCCAGCGGTAAGGCGGTTCGATGGCGGGCTTGAACTTTTTCGTGGCGAGGTTGGCCTCGCCCTCGCGCTGAATTTCCAGGTCATCGAGAAACTTCAGGAACATGATCCATGAGCATCGGCAGGCGATCGAGGTCGCCATTGAGACCTTTGTCCTTGCGCATGATGTCGCGCGCGGATTTGAGTAGCTCACCGAGGGACTGGGCGGTGGTCCGGGATAAGGCTGAAGGCTGAAGGCTCAATGCTGAAGGTCTCCTTTTGAACGTTTATCGATTGTTGTGAAAATGGCGATGAGTTGGCGGGTTTCGTCGAGCCGGTCGGCCATGTCCGATGCCGAAACGCAACCGCTGTCCACTAGGAGTTCGAGCCAATACTCACTTTCTTCGATTTCCTTGAGGCAATCGCCGATCTTGGAAATAAACTCAGCTTTGGACCGACCGCGCGACGCCTCGCGATAGTTCGCGCCCACGGATGTTCCCGAACGAAGCACCTGCTTTCCGAGCACCTGCGCGACGGTGTCGCTCTTCGGCAGCTTGGAATACATGCGGATGACCCGAAGCGCAAACGCCTTCGTCCTCGGTTTCAAATCTTGCGGTTTCTCACTCATTTTGTTTTAGCATTTAGCCTTTATCCTTCAGCCTTTCCCGCCCGCCCCTTGTCCTTGCGCATGATGTCGCGCGCGGATTTTAGAATCGCACCGGTGGATTGGGCGGTTGTGGGTTGGGTAATGGATTTTGGCATCATTTGAAATCCTAAGTTTGTAACCTGATTTCGGGTTCAGCCACACGGATTTCATTCTCGATGAGCGAGTAGATCGGGACTTCACCTTCCATCACTACAAAGGACACGGCGAGGCAATAGCGAGCCGTGCCTGCGCCAGCTAGATGGTTCCATCCTATATGAGAACGCACCGCAAGGGCGAATTCTTCCGTCAGGTTGAAAGAATCAAAGACCGCCCAATCCTTCTGCACTAAGCCGTGATTCCGGCTGGTTTCCTGAACTTCTCCCCAATCATCGCGCTTGTGGAGCATCCAAGGGAATTCGGTGTATTGGGATGCACCGCCATTTTGCATCCGCGCCAAAAACACGTCTCTTGGCTCCCCCAGTTTGCTGGTCTCCCAATCGAGCCACGTTTCCAAGTAGCCCGTGCGGCGGGCACGAGTTCGGCGGGGCAACGCCGTATAGGCCAGCGTCACGTCTATCCGAATCTTTGCTTCCAACGCAGCGTTCCGCAGTTCTTCTGGAATCCGAATGCTGTAAAGATGGAGTTGCTTGCTGGGAAGTATCTCGGCGTCCGGGGTAATCAAAGTGACGCGAGATGTAGAATTCCTGGAGGCTCTTTCGAGAGAGGGAAGGCCATAGCCGATCAACCTTAGTACCTTGTCTTTGTAGTCGGCATTTTCAGCCCAGCCGGGCCAGCGAGCGCTTTGCACGATCAACGCCCGGTAAAGCAAGGGCGACGCGGCAGGGAAAAGATTCTGAAGGTGCGCGGCAATGTGCGCCACCTTCGGTGCGGCAAACGATGTGCCCGTGCCGTCCTTGGAGTAGGCGGGCGCGCCGTGCATGGTTGAATTGAGCAATTCGATGGAGACTTCCGGGTGATGCCGGACGAGGTGGGGCGGATTCTTGGAATAGACGAGGTCGCCGCCAATCTCCACAACCTCGGGCTTCACGACCGCCCACGGTTCACCGTAGCCAGCGCGGCTGAATCCAGACGGTTCGAGTTCGCCCGACGCAAAGGAACGCACGTTTGCATCCTCAAAAACCGCTCCGCTGACAGAACCCACGGTCAGTGCATGGAGACTTTGCGCCGGGTTGGCGACGCGCATCGAGGCTTCCAATTGATGATCCGGCGGCTGCCGACCCGCATCCAGATGAGCACGCAAGCCTGGATTCGACTGATCACCGTTGCCGATGCGATCCTGATTGCCTGCGGATTGGATGAACAGGACTTCCTGCTCATGCGAGAGTTGGTCCATTTTCGCCGCCCAAGATGTCATCCTGTGCTTGGGGCAAGGCACGTTCGCATTGATCGAGTGATTGAAAATCTTCGTGAAGCGTGGCGCGGTGTGAAAATGCACAACGACTTGCCGGAGATATTCTTCCGGCGTGAGCGCGGCGGGCAATTTGTTGTCTGCGTTGAGAACGCGTGCGTTCTGAATCCACGCAACCGGCTCAACTTCTCCGGCGTTGGGAATGGCAGCCGGATAAAGGACTGCGCCAGCGACCCGCGTCCCATGGCCTTGGGGCGGGTAGTAATCCGCCACGTCGTCCGGTGCAACGCCGGGCAGGAAGCAACGGCTTGTTGCTGAAGCAATGGCCGGCGCGAGCCAGCGGTGTCCCTCCTCGATGCCGCTGTCAATGACGCACACGGTAGGCGCATTGTTCGCCGGCGGATGCACCACCGGTTGCGGCTCATCCTGACGCGAAGAGCGTTGGGCCGCCTCTTGCTGCAACTCCGGTGGCAGCGTGACATCAAACACGTGCGCGAAATTCAAGATCACGTCCCGGAAGCCCGCGCCATTCATCCGCAGCCGCACTTGCACGCTGTCGGGAAGCACCATTCCGGATTCCTCCTGTCGGGCCTGATCGGAAATCATCCCGGAAATGATTTCGCCGCCGTAGTGCTGGATGAAATCGTTGAGTTCATTCATACGGGTTTCGGCCTTTTCGTCCCACTCGATGTTCGCGGCCTCCCAAGCCTTGCCCCGTGCCTGTTCCCTTCGCTGGAGAAATTTAGATTCTGACTCGGTTCTTTTGTTCCACCTCACTGGCGGCCATTTCACCTCACGCGTGCTGGCTGCCGTCTGAATGCCGAGGTCAAAAGTGTAGGTCGTGGCATCGGCCAAAGGCCACAGCGTAAAAACTTCCGGCGCAAGAATGTTTCGCAAACGCCGCGCGTCATCCGGCTGATCGTAGATGTCAAGCAATGACGCTCCCGATCCACCACCGCGTTCTCCCATTTCAAACTGTCTCAAGACCTCCTCCAGCTTCGTGAACTGAAGGTCCACGGAAGAAACCAGCATCAAACCTTCCTCGGTTTCAGCGACCAGTTCCACGCCGAGCGCATTGATGAGTTGGTCAACATCCACCCCTTCCGGCAGCTTCAACAGAAATCCCTTGTCGGCAGGTATCGCGGGCAATCCTTGTTCCGCACGTAGCCGGCGTAGCTGTTCATCATACTGCCGCATCCAGCCAAGAATTCCGCGAATTCTGCCAGCATGCGCTTGGGGATTGGCGCGAATCCTCTTGACCTCTTCGTTTGTAGGGCGGTTTCCTTGAAATTTCGGCTCGCATTTTACTTGGAGCACCAACTCCAAGTGTGGGAAATCCGGAGGCGTCGGCATAAAGTTCAGTGATCTTGATGGCGCTCCTGAACTTCTGCGAGTGCGTGCCGGATGTCCGCCTCACTGACCCGCTGCCGGCCTTCCAGCACACAATGTTTCGCGGCACTCTGCGCGACATGAACGACTTCCGATCCCGACATGCCATCCATCGCCTGCGCGATTTCCCGCCACCCGACGACTGCGTCCGTCTCCATGGCCGACAACGTGACTTTCAACAACCGGCAAATCTCATCAATGCCCGGAAGTGGAACTTTCAAAACTTCATCGAACCGACGGAATAGCGCGGTGTCCAAGGCCGAATCCAGATTGGTGGCAGCGATTACGAGACCGTCACCTTTGTAATCCTCCAGCATTTCCAGCAAGGCGTTGGTGATGCGCGTGACTTCTCCCACGTCGTTTCGCTCGGTGCGCGAACGAGCCAGCGAGTCGCACTCGTCCAGAAACAACGCGCAGGGAGAGGTTTGGGCCGCGTCAAAAACTTTCCGTAGATTTGCCATCGTCTCCCCGAAGTAGGATGACAGCAAAGTATCGAACCGCACCTTGCGGAGCGGCAGCCCCGTGTTCCAAGCGAGGCGTTCCGCGCCAAGGCTCTTGCCGCAGCCGGGCGGTCCGTAAAGCAGGATGCGATGCCGGGGTTTCAAGCCGTGCTTGGCCAGCCGCGTGCGCGCCGCGAATTCTTTTTCAATTCGATGGAAACGCTGCTCCACCGACTCCGGCAGCACCATGTGATGCCGGAGTTTTTCCACAAGGATTTCTTGGACAAGCGGCGCTGAATCTCTCCGACTCGTGGGTAGACGCTGGAGCGTGCCGGTGTTAGGCGCGAGCTTGGTCGCTTGTTTCTCGGCTAGAATCTGCTCCAACTCTTTGGCCACGCGGCCATGCCCCTGCTTCTTTTCCTCCTCCACGATGCGATGGCACAGCGTATCCACGTCGGCACTCGACCCCGACTGGATGACTCGAAACAGGCGCTTCATCAATGTCACGTTCATAATGCAAACAATGTTAACGATTTTCGGGTGAATTGAAATCTTTGTGTTGGCGCAAAGGGCAATTGACGTTCGTCAGGCGGCATACAGCAGCGTTTGGAGGTGGTTCACGGCGCTGCGGAGCTGGTCTGCGCCGCCGAATTTGCCGATGATTTCGTTCACGTTGCCATGTTGTGAAATGGGCGGGAGTTTCAGCACGTCGGGCAGGGCACTCCGTATAGTTGAGGGTTGGGAGTTGAGAGCGGAGTGTTTTTCAACGCGATGTCGACACCTCACCCCAGCCCTCTCCCCGTTCGAGGCGGAGAGGGAGATGGCACGCCGCCGGCGTTTGCCCGCTTGCTGGCCATGGTCGGGAAATCAATGCCGCGCCCGGCCAATGGGGAGGTGGGTTCGCATTCCAAGCCAATCTGGCCGGTATGATTAGCCGGCCGGTCGATCAGAAGATTGTCGAATTCGGCATCCATAACCACCATGTAAAGATGGGCATTAATAGGCTGATATGAGGAAAGTTGCAACAAAAACATGAGGACTGTGCAGCCGTGAACCTAAGAACGGCGATTGGGTGGCCGAAAAAAGGCGCAGAAGCCGCAAAAAGAAGAAGATTCGGCATTCCATAAGGCGCACCCGATGGTTGATCCTGGAAAAAGCAGTTTAACCACAAAAGAACGCATAGATCGCATAGAATCAATGAATTACAGGCAACCACCTGCTCCCCCATCGGGTGGGTCTAAGCACGGGTGCAAACGGCTTTCTTTGTGTTCTTTGTGATCTCTGTGGTTAATCAACTGCCGGATTTAGGTTGATGTACCCGGCGCTGCAAATGGTTGTTTTTTTGAGCCTTTTGCATTTTTTTGCGGCTCAACTGCTTTTTTAGGATGAAGGGTTTTCCGATGGAAGGAATCGGGAGTTTGAGCCGACTTACGTCGGCTGCTACGTTTTCGTAGCATCCGGCGTGAGCCGGATCATTTTTCTCCGCCAAGCATTCGATAAGTGCGCAAGATTCGAGAGTTTGAGCCGACTCACGTCGGCTGCCACGTTTTTGTAGCGCGGAACCCCGCCGGGTTAGGGAACCCGGCCTACACAAATCCCGGTTGTTGCAGGCCCAGTGACCACACCGGGCGGCTCGCTCTTTTTCCATGGGATAAAGATTCCTGAGGGCATCCCCACTCACCTTCGCCCGTCATACCAGGGAATGCAGGCCGAACGGTCCTTAAACACTTGGCCGCGCGTGAAGACAACCCGAGCCAGCAATCGGAAATAATCCTTCGGGGAATACAGATGCAGCTTGCGCGCGGAGGTCAGCAGGGGATGCCGATGTAAAATCACCACCCGTTTGCCTTCTTTTCGCGCCAGGGCTTTCAACCGCTCGCTGAACTCGATTTCCTCCGACACGTACAATTCCTGACTCAAACCGCCCAGTTGCCGAAATGCCCGCGCCTCGCAAAAAATAAACGAGCCCGCCATCCAGGTTTTCCAACGGCTGATTCGATTCCAGGCCCGACAGGCCGCACGAGCCCAAAAGTGCGCTGTCTCCATGTGCACCAGGGAGCCGCCGCCCAGGCTTTGTCCTTGGAGGATGACTTCCGCCACCTCATCGAACAGTTCCGGGCACGGACACGAATCGGCATCCACGAAGATGAGCCAGTCGCCGGTGGCCGTGGCGGCGCCGGTATTGCGGGCGCGGGAAATCTGGTTGACGGGCTCGAACACGACTTGCGCGCCTTCGCCGCGGGCCAATTCGGCGGTGCGATCGGTGGAGTTGTTGTCGCACACGATCAGCTCGGCGGTCCAGCCGCGCCGCTCGAAGGCCCGCGCGGCGGTTTTAACCGACCGCAGGGTTTGCACCAGCAGCTTCTCTTCGTTGAAGGCGGGAATAACGACCGATATTTTCATTGAAACAATCAAACCCGCAGGTTGTCTAATTACTACAGATATCGACCTCGGTTTTTACCAGCGTTTGAATCTAGCATGAGGCAACCGGTTGTAATACATGAAAGCAGGACTTTTTGCGGCAGCAGTCATTTTAGCGGGAGCGGGAGTGGGAGCGGGCGTTTTGCTTGATCGACATTTATTAGGCGGCTCCCATCCCACAACCCTGGCCACTGGTCCCTCCGCCCGGGCGGCCATAGCACCTCCCCGCCCTTCAATGGTTGCTCCGGCCAGCCACACTGATCCCGCGAGTGAACCGGCGGTGGCCGACATTCTGGCAGCCCTTCAGACGGCCCTTAACCAACCCGACGACGCGCTTCGTTTTCAAGCCCTCCTCGAACTAACTTGGAAGGTTCCAGTGCCTTCGATTCGCGAGGTGCTCGATAAAGCCAAAGCGCTCGGGAAACCTAAGCTCACGTCCCGGTTCTTTAATGAATCATTGTCGCGGTGGGCTGAAACCGATCCGCAGGCCGCCTTGGCTTACGCGCAAAACATGGAGGGAATGCCTTATCAACGCAACCAGGCCATTGCCGCGGCGTTAAAGGGATGGGCGAGACGGGATGGCGCGGCAGCGATGGAGCAGGCGTTAAAACTCCCGGCCGGCGGATCCCGTGATTTAGCGCTGCAAGCGGTCGCTGACATTGTCGCGGAACATGATCCGCTGGAAGCTTTGAAGCTGCTTGAAGGCCAAAAATCGCGGCAGCTCCATGACAGTTCTCTTTTTTCGGTCTATGACACCTGGGCCGGCAAAGATGCCGCCGCCGCCGCCGTCAAAGCCTTGGCGATGCCATCAGGGCCACTACAAATCCAGGCTATCCGCACCGTCGTAGCTCGCTGGGCCGAAGACAATCCCATAGCCGCGGCCACGTGGATCCAAGCCTTGCCGGAGGGACAGGTCAAACTAGCCGCGCTGCAATCGGTTGCTGGCGGCATGGCTCGCTCGAATCCGCAAGCGGCCGTTGAATTGGCCATGACGCTCCCCGCCAACGATGCTCGGGACTCGATGTTCGGCTCGATCGCCTCCCAATGGGCCGGCACGGATTTGAAGGCGGCGGTGGAATGGGTCAAGCAATTGCCGGACGGACGGGGCAAACGCAATGCGCTGAACAATGTTGTTGGGATTTGGGCCGCCAAAGATCCGGTCGCGGCCGCCGCCTACGTCCAAAGCCTGCCCAACAACTCCCAGCAGAGCTCTTTGTTCAGCCGTATTGCCGGCCCCTGGGCCAGCCAGGATGCCGCCGCCGCGCTCGCCTGGGTCACCAGCCTGCCTTCCAGCGAAGGCCGCAACAATGCCCTGAAAAACGTGGTTTCGACCTGGTCGCAAACGGATCCTCAAACCGCGGCCAATTATCTGCAAAACCTGCCGCCAGGCCAATCGAGGTCCTACCTGTTTGACACCGTGGCGCGGAATTGGGTCGATCAAGATCCAGACGGCGCCGCCACCTGGATTAAAAGCCTTCCGCCAGGAAGCGCCCAGCAGAATGCCGTCCGTAACTTGGTCGGGAGGCTCACCGAATCCAGCCCGCAAAAGGCGGCGGAGTTTGCGTTGTCGCTCCCGCCGGGGCGCGCGCAAAACGATAGTCTGGCCAACATCGCCTCGCAATGGGCGCGCACCGATCTGCCAGCCGCGGTGGATTGGGTGAAGCAGTTGCCCGACGGCCAGCCCAAACAACAAGCGTTGGGCAACCTCACCTTCCAATGGGCGGAAACCGATCCGCCAGGCGCCGCCGCTTATGTCATGAGCCTGCCGGCCAATAGCCAGCAGAAAAATTGGCTGAATTCCATCGCCACTCAATGGGCCGAAAACGATCCGCAAAAGGCGGCCGTCTGGGCGGCGCAATTGCCCGACGGCGAACTGCGCAACAGCGTCTATGGCGGCCTCTGCGCCGGTTGGTCCCAAAATTCGCCGGCCGAAGCCGCCCGTTTCGTGTCCACCCTTCCGCCAGGCGATGGGCAGAACCAGGCGGCGCAAGCAGTGATCAATCGCTGGGCCAACCAGGATCCGCAGGCCGCCGCCGCCTGGGCCGCCAGTTTCCCTGAAGGGCCAGCCCGTGTAAACGCGCTGCAAAATGTTGTCCGCGACTGGGCGCATTTGGAACCCACGGCCGCCAGCGCCTTCCTGCAAACCCTGCCGACCGGTCCGTCGCGCGATACGATTGTCACCGCCTACGCCGATGCCATCTTCTACGAGTACCCGGAAACGGCCGTGCGCTGGACGGAGTCTCTCGGCGATGAAAAAGTACGCAACAGCCGGCTGGAAGACCAGGCCCGGCGCTGGCTCGGCGCCGACGAAAACTCGGCTCGGGCTTGGATCCAACAATCATCCCTTCTCCTGGAACAAAAAACCCGCCTGCTGAATCGGAAACCGTAATTGGTGGGGGGGCGGCTGACGTATCGTCCTCGTCCTTCGTCCCTCGTCCTCGTCCTCGATTATTCGTGAATCCTGAAGATCGAGGACGAGGACGAGGGACGAGGACGAGGACGATACGAGCGCGCGATTACCACGCCACGCCCAGGAAGAAGGCCAGGAGCATCAGGATGGCCGCTAGCCAATAGTACCATTTGAGTCCGCGCGATCGCTGGCGTTCCGTGCCGAATTCCGAACGAACGAAATCGTCATAATCAAACTCCTGATCAGGCAGGTCGAGACGGTCGGCCGTCGCCCGGTCCGACCAGCCGGTGCGCTCGCACGAGCCGCATTCGGGACAGGCCTTGGCGTTCGGCGACAGCTCGGCGCCGCATTGGGGACAAAGCTCAGGAGCCATGATGGAAAAAGGCTAGCGCAAATCCCGCCCGAATGCAACCCGGCGCCAGCAAGGATCGGACGTGGCGCGGACATTCCTGTCTGCGGCTTTCTTAGGGAAACAAAAAACCGCCTGCTGAAACCAGCAGGCGGCAGTGAAAGAAGCCATCGATTAAAACGGCGCGCGCTTACTTGTCCACGGGAATCCGCATGCCGTAGAAGGAGCGATAAATGAAGAACAGCGCCACGAAGAACAGGACCACGCCGATGCCCAGTTTCAGGTTTTCCTGGTCGTGCTTCTGCATGGACACGGCGATTTCCGTCGCCAGCAGGCCAAACAGAGTGGTGAACTTGATGATCGGGTTCATGGCCACGGACGAGGTGTCCTTGAACGGATCGCCGACGGTGTCGCCCACGACGCATGCCGCGTGCAGTTCGGTGCCCTTGGCGCGCAGATCCACTTCCACGACTTTCTTGGCATTATCCCAGGCGCCGCCGGCATTGGCCATGAAGATGGCCTGGTAGAGGCCGAAGAACGCGATGCTGATCAGATAGGCAATAAAGAAGTAGGAGTTAAAAAACGCCAGCGCCAGCGAGAGACAGAAGATCGCCACGAAAATGTTGATCATGCCCTTCTGCGCATAGACGGTACAGATGCGGACGACTTCCTTGCTGTCCTTGATGGACGCGGTCTTGGCGTCCAAATGGATGTTTTCCTTGATATAGACCACCGCGCGATACGCGCCCGTGACGACCGCCTGGGTGGCCGCGCCGGTGAACCAGTAAATCACCGCGCCGCCCATGAGGAAGCCCAGCACGATTTGCGGCTGGACGAGGCTCAGTTTGCTGATGACGTCGCCGAATTCCTTGTTGAGCATCATGATGATGCCGAAAATCATCGTGGTGGCGCCCACGACCGCGGTGCCGATGAGCACGGGCTTGGCCGTAGCTTTGAAGGTGTTGCCCGCGCCGTCATTGCGCTCGAGGTTGAGTTTGGCGTTTTCAAAGTCGGGCTCGAAACCGAATTGTTGTTTGATCTCCTGCTTAATGTTCGGAATGGACTCGATCTGACTTAGTTCATAGACGGACTGGGCGTTGTCGGACACCGGTCCGAAGCTGTCCACCGCGATGGTCACCGGGCCCATGCCCAGGAAGCCGAAGGCCACCAGGCCGAACGCGAAAATCGGGGCGGCGTAGGTAATGCCCGCGGGCATCATGGAGGCAACCGACTCATGCCCGGCCACCAGCGCGGCCACCAACATGAGCACCAGCATGGTCAATCCCTCCCAGAAGGCGGAGAAGTTGCCCGCCACAAAGCCGGACAATACGTTCAACGAAGCACCGCCCTGTTTGGAGGCCGTCACCACTTCGCGGACATGGCGGGATTCCGTGCTGGTGAAAGCCTTGGTGAGTTCGGGAATCAACGCGCCGGCGATGGTGCCGCAACTGATGATTGTCGAGAGCACCCACCAGAGATCCCGGTGGATGCCCGGGCCTTCCGGCAGCAATAGCTTGCTCGCCAGATAGGTTACACCGATGGAAATAATGGAGGTCATCCATACCAGCGAGGTGAGCGGCGTTTCCGGATTGAATGACTTCGACGTGGAGTATTTCGCGGTAAAGATTATATCGTTGATGAAATAGGACACCATGGAGGTGATAATCATCAGGACACGCATGACGAAGATCCAGACGATCATTTGGGCGCAGAGGGCCGAGGCGCCGAGGGTCAGCGCCAGGAAGGTGATCAGCGCCACGCCGGTGACTCCGTAGGTTTCAAAACCGTCCGCCGTCGGGCCCACGCTGTCACCCGCGTTATCGCCGGTGCAGTCCGCGATCACGCCCGGATTCTTCGGGTCGTCTTCGGGCAGCTTGAAGATGATTTTCATCAGGTCGGAACCGATATCGGCGATCTTGGTGAAGATGCCGCCACAGATACGCAGGGCGGAGGCGCCCAGCGACTCGCCGATGGCGAACCCGATGAAACAGGAGCCCTTCAGCTCGGTCGGCAGGAAAATCAGGATGCAAATCATGAAGAACAACTCGACGGTGATGAGCAGCAAGCCGACGCTCATGCCGGAACGCATCGGGATGACCAGCGCCGGCCAGGGCAGGCCCCGCAACGAGGCAAAAGCCGAACGGCTATTGGCGTAGGTGTTCAGGCGCATGCCGAACCAGGCCACGCCGTAGGAGCCAAGGATGCCGAGGATCGAAGCCAGCAGGATGACGACCACATGACCCACGCTCAATTTCTGGAGGATCAGGAAATAGTAAACCATGCAGATGCCAATAAATACCCATAGGATGGCCAGTAATTTGCCCTGCTGTGCCAGGTAGCTTTTACAGGTTTCCCAGATGATATTCGAGACGTTCCGCATCGAATCATGAACCGGCAGGTTCTTGGTCTGCATGAACTGGAACAGACCGAAGGCGAGGCCCACCGCGCACACCCCAATGCCCAGGAGCATCAATTGCGTGCCGGTAAAGCCCCCGATAAATTTAACTTGCCCCAGATCGGGAAGTTGGAGGTCGGCCTCGTTGGCAAACGCCTGCCTGCCCCCGGTCAGCAGCAGGGCCATAAGAAAGAAACCCCAGGATCTTAGTCTTCTAGACAACATACTCTTCATGATTTCGGTGTTTATTATTCGTTGTTTAACTTTACGCCAAAGCCAAAAACTGACCCGTTAGCATTAGAGAAAGTACTAAGACCCGTCAAGCGGTTTCCCCATAAAAAAGGGCAAGCCAGCCGAGTCGTTCAGTCGCGGAATCTGCAACTCCATCCCTATGAGTTAGTTAACTATCGTTAATCATCGCACGTTTCGGAGGGCGGAACTCCGCGATGCCCTGACTAAACGGATGTCGGATGGGCGTGAGACATGAAGCGGCGCAGAGGAGAAGATGGGGGCTCTCGGAGCTCGCCCCTCCGACACGCCCCCTCCGAAGGCATTACCGGCAGAATGTCGGCGCTCCGAATAAAGTCACTTGCACCCAGGGCGTGGATTCCGGGTTGAATCACCTTGCGTCAACGCGTTCTCCTTTTATAGTAATCCGCTGGGCCGGTTTCGGCGGACGAATGGAAATGAAGCTGGCCGGCTGAAATCGAGTTTCGAACGTTTGAAATCTAATGCCTATGAGCACGACACCTATACACGTAGCGGTGACCGGCGCAGCCGGCCAGATTGGTTATGCCCTGTTGTTCCGCATTGCCTCCGGGGCCATGTTCGGAGCGCGTCAACCCGTCATCCTGCACCTGATCGAGATCGAACCCGCCCTGCCTTCTTTGGGCGGCGTGGTCATGGAACTGGAAGATGGCGCGTTTCCGCTGCTCAAAGGCATTGTGCCGACCGCGAATCTGGACGAAGGTTTTCGCGGCGTGAACTGGGCTTTGCTGGTGGGCAGCGTGCCCCGCAAGCAGGGCATGGAACGTAAAGATCTCCTGGGCATTAACGGCAAGATTTTTATCGGCCAGGGTCAAGCCATACAAAAGAATGCCGCCCAGGACGTGCGGGTGCTCGTGGTCGGCAATCCCTGCAACACCAACTGCCTGATAGGCATGCGCAACGCGCCCGGCGTGCCGCGCGACCGCTGGTTCGCCATGACCCGCCTTGACGAAAACCGCGCCAAATCTCAATTGGCCAAAAAGGCCGGCGTGGACATTACCGCTGTATCCAACCTGGCGATCTGGGGCAACCACTCGGCCACCCAATACCCGGATTTTTATAACGCCCAAATCAACCAGCAACCGGCCACCGAGCTGATTCGCGATGAAGCCTGGCTGAAAGGCGACTTCATCACCGCCGTTCAGCAGCGCGGCGCGGCCATCATCAGGGCTCGCGGCGTCTCCAGCGCCGCCAGCGCCGCCAACGCCATCGTCGATTCCGTCGGTTCCATCCTTCATGCCACGGCGCCGGGCGATTGGCACAGCGTCTGTCTTTGCTCGGAAGGCAGTTACGGCATCGAACCCGGCCTCATCTGCTCGTTCCCCATCCGTAGCAACGGTCAAAAAGTGGAAATCGTCCAGGGCGTGCCGATCAACGAATTTAGCCGCGGCAAAATCACCGCCACCGTCAATGAACTGAAGGAAGAGCGGACCATGGTGGACGAATTGTTGCCGAAGGTTTAAACGCAGTCGGCTGCGTCGTCCTCGTCCTTCGTCCCTCGTCCTCGATTATTATCTGAAACAAATCGAGGACGAGGACGAAGGACGAAGGATGAGGACGAAATAGCACATTGGCGCGATCCTTTCCATGAATTCACCCGTCACCGCCCTCGAACTGGCCCGATACATCGATCACACGCTGCTCAAGCCCGACGCTTCCGCCAAGGCCATCGAACAGTTGTGCGCCGAGGCGCGCCAGTTTGGTTTCTACAGCGTATGTGTCCACGGCAGCCGAGTGGTGCAAGCGCGGGCGCTGCTCGACAACACCGAGGTTAAGGTGGCCTGTGTCGTGGGCTTTCCTTTGGGGGCCATGGAAAGCGATGTCAAACGCTACGAAACCGAAGCGGCCATCGACCATGGCGCGCACGAGATTGACGTGGTGCTCAACCTTGGCTGGCTCAAGGACGGCCAGGATGCCCTGATCTTGCGGGAATTACGCGATGTCGCCGAAGCGGCCGATGAACGAACGGTCAAAGTCATTCTGGAAACCGGGCTTTTAACCCGTGAGGAAAAGATCCGGGCCTGCCACCTGGTCCTGGATTCCGGCGCGCACTTTGTCAAAACCGCCACCGGGTTTGGCCCGGGGGGTGCCACGGTCGAGGATATCAAACTCATGCGCGATGCGGTGGGGCCGAAATTTGGCGTCAAAGCCTCGGGCGGCATTAGGGACACGGCCACGGCACTGGCCATGATCGAAGCGGGCGCCAATCGTCTGGGTACCTCTGCCAGCGTGGCGATTGTTCAGGGACTGGCGGGTTAGTCCGGATTTTTCTTCGTGAGGTTCCTCGATCGGCCCGGTCTAATCCTTCCAGAAGCAACGAAGGATCCAGAGCATGAATTACGACGAGTTTGCCTTTTTTAACCGGCAGTTGGCTGGGATGCTGAAAGACGGAATTCCCCTGGAGGGCGCCATGCGCCAGCTCTGCCAGACGATGCAGTCGGGACGTTTGCGGTCGGAGTTGGAGCAACTGGAGCGCGACCTTGCCAAGGGCACGCCGCTCCAGGAGGCCTTAGCCGCCCGACAATTGCCGTCCTTCTACTGCCAGATGATTCAGGTGGGAGTGCGGAGCAACAACCTGGTTGAGGTGCTGATCCTGCTGGCCGATTATTACCAACGCGCCCAAATGATCCGTTTGAAACTCAAGGGATTAATGGTTTATCCGCTGCTCGTTTTGGGTGCGGCGTTGGCGGTATCGGTGCTGATTTGCGCCCTCTTCAGTACCTTGGGCAATGCGGTGGCGTTCGAATTGCTCGGATCGCAGCCGCTTCCCCGCTCAATCGGGTATAACCTGCTGCTGCCGCCTACGTTTTTGATCCTGGTCTTTATCGGCGTCGTGGCAGCCTTGGTCACGCCGCGTCTGCGTCGGGCCATGAATTGGAGGTTGCCCGGCTTCCAGGAAGCCAGCTTGTCACAACTAGCTTCGGCGGGCGGTTTGATTCTGAAAAATGGCGGTAATTTGCAGGAAACACTGGGATTGTTGCAGTCGCTGGAACAGGAGACTCCAGCCGGCGTGGAGTTGGGTCGTTGGCAGCAACGGCTCGGTCAAGGGCATGGTAAGTTCGCCGACGCGGCTGAAGCGAGCAAGGTGTTCCCGCCCCTGTTCATCTGGTTGATCGCCAGCAATGGCGAAAACCTGGCGGAGGGGTTCAAACAGGCGGCGGAAATCTATTATGCCCGGGCCACACACAAAGTTGATATGCTGCTATATGCCGCCTTGCCGGTCTCGATTCTTCTACTGGGGATAATGATCATCAGTCAAATGATGCCTGCTTTACAGTTACTCGTCTCGTTGATGAACAATCTGGGAGCCATGGGAGATTGAGCTATGTTTGCCATGATCCTTGCCTCGAGCCGCTCCGGTAACCTGCTATTAGGGGATGCTTCGGTGCCGGAATTGATCCTCCTGACGCTGGTTTGGCTCCTGTTTTCGCTGCTTTTGTGCGGGCTGGCCTGGGTGGTCTATTTCCTGTTCAGCCTGCCTTTGCGGCGATTGGAGCGGGCGCGGTTGTTTCTGGATTTGATGGGTGCCGCGCTGAAATCGGGCCGTAACCTGGAGCAGACCATCGTGGCGATCTCTCAAACCCGGGAGTCGTCTGTTGGCGTCAGGTTTCATTTGCTGGCCGCTCACCTGGAGCAAGGATTGCGGCTCTTTGACGCCCTGGACAAAGTACCCCGGCTTTTGCCGCCCCACATCAGTGCGATGTTGCGAGTGGGCCAAAAGACGGGCGACTTGTCCCGCGTGATTCCCGCTTGCCGCCAGGCGCTCGATGGCGGCGCCTCCCAGATTTGGGGAGCGACCAACTACCTGGTGGTGCTGATGTTTGTGGTGTTGCCCGCCATCCCGCTGGTATTAGGCATGATGGCGACCGCCATCTTTCCTAAATTCAGGGAGATTTTTCACGATATGGGCGTGGCCACCCCGCCCCTTACCCTGTGGTTGTTCGACCATGGCAAACTCCTGATGCTGCCCATTTTTGTGGCCGCACCGCTGGTATATTTGGGAGCTTTGCTCTATGTGGGTGGTCCGCGAGTTACGAATTTCTTCGACCGATGGCTCGGACCTATTAATACATGGCTCCAGTGGCATCTGCCCTGGAAACGCAAACGGCTGCAGCGGAATTTCTCCGCCATGCTGGCCATTCTGCTCGATGCGGAGGTTCCCGAAGCCGAAGCCGTCGAGTTGGCCGCCGAGAGCACGGCCAATCGCGGCATGGAACAGCGGGCAGAAAAGGCCCTGGAAGACCTTTCCCGGGGTGCCACCCTCACGGAAGCCCTGAGCCGAATCGACGAGGCGGGAGAATTCCGGTGGCGCCTGACCAATGCCAGCCATGGACAGCGGGGCTTTGTGGCGGCGCTGACCGGTTGGCACGACGCGCTCGAGGCGCAGGCCTTCCAGCAAGAGCAAACCGCCGCGCAACTGATCACGACGGCACTGGTGTTGCTCAATGGATTGGTGGTGGGCCTGATTGCCACCGGCACGTTTGGCGCCCTCATCGCCGTTATCCAGCAGGGGGTGTTATGGTAATACCAAGAAGCCATCTTGCTCCAGGCAGTCCCCTCGTCCTCGTCCCTCGTCCTTGTCCTCGAAACGAACGCGGCGTTTTGCTGACCGAATTGGTGATTGCCATCGCTCTCCTGGCCATAGTGGTGTTGCCGCTAGCCTTCGGTTTCTCAAAGGAGCAGAAGTTATGTCGGGCTTACTATTTTCAGGCAATTGCCATGGAGATCGTGGATGGCGAAATGGAACTCTTGAAAGCCGACGCCTGGAAGAAAATCCC
>Ga0209429_10001005_pt1 | contig 18148 bp, 9 predicted proteins | sample BarGraNGADG00212_3_FD_184493 | JGI IMG/M metagenome (GOLD analysis project Ga0209429, IMG submission 184493) | Arctic peat soil microbial communities from Barrow, Alaska - Barrow Graham LP Ref core NGADG0004-212 (SPAdes) (version 2) | ecosystem: Environmental > Terrestrial > Soil > Wetlands >...
CACTTCGCGGAGATGAAGGGGGACGTCAAGGACCGGCTCAAGGACTACGGGCTTTACCAGCGGCTCGGCGACGCGGGCTTCCACCCGACCGTGGGGACGGCCGTCAAGGCATACCTGGCCGGGCACGCCGTCCCGTGGCTGGACTGGGAGGATGCGGCCGCCGGATCGGAGGCGGGACTGGAGGCCGGCCCGAAGGCCGAACCGGAGGCCGGCCCGACCTGAACCAGCAGCCCGGGAGCGTCGTGATGCCGCGACGTCAACCCGTGCTGGCTCAGCCCCAGAGCGCCTCCACCGAGAGGTAGCGCTCGCCCGTGTCGTAGGCGAAGGTGAGGATCCGGGCGCCGTCCGCGACCTGCGGCAGGAGCTGTGCCACGGCCGCCAGCGAGGCGCCGGTCGAGACGCCGACCAGCAGTCCCTCCTCGCGGGCAGCGCGACGCGCGTACGCCATCGCGTCCTCCGGGGCGACCTGGAGGATGCCGTCGAGCAGCTCCGGCCGCATCACGCCGGGGATGAACCCCGCGCCGATCCCCTGGATCGGGTGCGGGCTGTGCGTGCCGCCGGAGAGCACCGGCGAGAGCGTTGGCTCCACGGCGTGGACGCGAAGGTTCGGCCAGAGCGGCTTGAGCACCTCGGCGCAGCCCGTGATGTGACCGCCGGTCCCGACACCGGTCACGAGGTGGTCCACGCCTTCCGGGAAGTCCCGCAGGATCTCCGCCGCGGTCGTGCGGCGGTGCGCGTCGACGTTGGCGGGGTTGTCGAACTGCATGGGAATCCAGGCGCCCGGGATCTCCGCCGCCACCTCGTTCGCGCGGGCGATCGCGCCCTTCATCCCGAGCTCGCGGGGCGTCAGCTCCAGCTCCGCGCCATAGCCCGTCATCAGCTTGCGGCGCTCGATCGAGAACGACTCGGGCATGCACAGGATCAGCCGGTAGCCCTTGACGGCGCAGACCAGGGCGAGGCCGATCCCGGTGTTGCCCGAGGTGGGCTCCACGACCACGGAGCCCGGGCCGAGGATCCCGCGGGCCTCGGCGTCCTGGATCATCGAGAGCGCGATCCGGTCCTTGATGCTTCCCCCGGGGTTGGCGCGCTCGAGCTTCACCCAGACCTCCACGCGGGGGTCGAAGAGGTGGTTGATCCGGATGTGGGGCGTCTCGCCGATCGTGGCGAGAACGGAATCGGCCTTCATCGGGTGGTCCCCTTCAGATGACGAAATCGGAGTCCTCGAACCCGTCGCGGACGCGACGGACGCGGACCTGGCTGGTCTGGTAGACGACGGAATCGGGCGGCAGGCTGCCGGTCAGGAAGACGTTCCCGCCGACCACGCTGTCGTGGCCCACGACGGTGTCGCCGCCGAGGACCGTCGCGTTCGCGTAGAGGACCACGCGATCCTCGATGGTCGGGTGGCGTTTCGTACCCGCGGCGCTCTTCGCGACGGAGAGCGCGCCGAGGGTGACGCCCTGGTAGAGCTTGACGTCGTTGCCGATGATCGCCGTCTCGCCGATCACGATCCCGGTCCCGTGATCGATGCAGAACGATCGGCCGATCGTGGCCCCGGGGTGGATGTCGATCCCGGTCCGGGTGTGGGCCACCTCGGCCAGGAGTCGCGGCAGGATCCGGACCCCCAGGCCCCACAGCTCGTGGGCGATCCGGTGGATCGCGATCGCTAGAAAGCCCGGGTACGCCGCGATCACCTCGTCGAGGCTCTCGGCGGCGGGGTCGCCCTCCGCGATCGCCCGCGCATCCTGCTGGAGCCGGTCGTGGATGTCGGGCAGGGTGGCGGAGAACCTGTCCACGATCCGGTCGGACTCGCCCGGCTCCGCGAGCGGCGCCACGAGATGGCGAAGGTCGCGCACGGCCAGCGTGAGCCGAGCCTGCAGCTCGTCGGCAGTGCCGGCCGCCCCCTCGGACAGCTGCCCGAAGAGGATCCCCAGCAGCTCGTCGACGAAGACGGCGACATCGCGCTTGAGCGGAAACCCCCGATCGCCCCCCAGTCGCTCCTCGGCGAGGAGTGTTGCGAAGGCGTGGACGCGATCGTGCGGCTGGCTCATCGGCATCGACTCCGGGTGACTCTGCCCGCCTACCACTCTCGGTAGCTGATCGGCGGGACGACCGCCGAGACGCCCGCGCCGAAGCGCGGGCCGCGCGGGTCGACATGGTGGGCAGGTGGGGTGAAGACGCTGGACACGGACGGGAACCTCCGGGGGAACGCGGGCCGGTGAGCGACGGCATGCGCCGCTCGTTGGGCAGAGGGAGTCGCGAGTCCCGGTGGGGTGTGTCCGGCGGTCAGCAGCCGACCGCGCGCACGCCCTGCACCGGCACTCGCCGGCGACAGGAGCAGCGGAGTCCGATCTGCAAATCGCGGAGGCTCACGGCGCGAGCATACCCGGCCTGCCGCGAGAGCGCCACCGAGGCAGGTCCTCGAGGCCGGCGAAGCGCCCGGCCCCATCACGCGTCCCGCCGCATCACGTCCCGGTCTCGATGCGGGCGATCCGCGCCAGCCACGCCTGGATGCGCCCGTCCGGGAGGCGCGTGTCGAGCCACTCGGGGTCGACGGCCTCCACCCGCCATCCGTCGCGAAACGTCCCGCGGATCTCCCCGGGCGAGACCCGTCGCGGGCCGCGCCCGAACGGGTTCTGGTCGCTCCAGCACAGGAGGAACGCCCGGCCGCCCGGCCGAAGCGCCGCGCCAAGGCTCGCGGCGTAGCGTGGACGCTCGGAATCGCCGAACGTGTGAAAGAGCCCGACGTCGATGACGGTGTCGAAGGTCCGGCCGAGCTCGGCGAGGTCCAGCGCGTTCCCGACCCGGAACTCCACGGGGAGGCCGCGGTCTGCGGCCTTCGCGGCCGCCCGTTCGATCGCGGCGGCCGCGAAGTCCACGCCGAGCACCGGGTAGCCGAGCTCCGCGAGATGGAGGGCGTTCTCGCCGGTCCCGCAGCCGACGTCGAGCACCGTTCCCACGATCAGCCCGCTCGACGCGAGCCGGACGAGCGCGCCCTGCGGCCGCCCGACGTCCCAGGTGGGCGTCCCGCCGTCGCGGTACGCGTTGTCAAAGAACTCGACCATCCGGTGCCTCCGGCGGAAACGGTACCCTGCCGGGGAATCGCGCGGCCCGCGCTCCACACCGAGGCGCCCGTGCTGACCTGCCCGGCCCGGACGCGAGGCGTCACGTAGCATGGCGACCGTGGCGTTTCCGACCGCGCGACGCGCGACCCGCCTCTCGCTGCCGCTCGCCGGCGCCTTCGCCGTGGGTGCCATCGCCTACGGCGGCCTGTACACGTTCCCCGCGATCTCGGTCGCGTTCGCGGCGGAGTTCGGGATCAGCCGAACGCTCGCCGTCACGCCCTGGACGATGTTCCTCGTGGTCACGGCCGTCGCGAGCCCGCTGCTGGGCCGGGCGTACGACGAATGGGCCGATCGCGATCTCCTGACCGCGTCGATGGTCCTCCTCGCCGCGGGCTGGCTTGCGGTCTACCTCGCGCGCGACATCTCGCTCGTGATCCTTGCCTACGCGGTCTTCATGGCGCTCGGGCTGCAGCTCTCGTTCATCGGGACCTCTACCGCGATCGCCCGTCGATACGCCGGCATGTCGGGTCTCGCGCTGGGGATCGCCTACGCCGGCCCGGGGATCGGGGTCGCGATCGCGCTGCCAATTGCCGGCGGGCTGATCCAGACGGCCGGCTGGCGGTCCGCGTCCCTCGTCTTCCTGGCAACCTGCCTGGTGGGCGTCGCCTTCGTCTGGCTGATGACGACTGGCCCCGCGATCGTGGTGCCCGCCCGCCGCGCCGAACGGCGCCGGACGTCGGCGCCCTCCGATGTGCGCGGCGCGGCCCCGGCCCCGGCACCCGCGCCGATGTCCGCGCTCACGTCCGCGCCAGCCGTCGTGTCGATGACCGCCGAGCGCCGGCCCCTCGCCGTCGGCGAACCCTTGAGCGCGGGCCGGCCCGGCACGCGCGCGACCGAGGCCGGTCTCGCGGCGCGCGCCTCGGGCCTGCACGAGACCTCGGCCCCGGGCGCGGTCTCGGCGGCGCAGGAGGTCCCGCCGATCGGCAGCGGCGAGCATGCGCACAGCGTGCGGCGTGTCGTCCGCACCCGCCGATTCTGGCTCCTCTTCGCCGGCGCCGCCGCGATCGGCGTCTTCGACGAGGGCGTCCTTCAGGCCTTCATCCCCGGTGCCGTCAAGAGCGGCCTCGGCGCCGAGTGGGCAGCCGCGGCGCTGGGGCTTCAGTCGCTGGCGTACGTCGGCGGCCAGATCGTCGGCGGCGGGCTCTCCGATCGGATCGGCCGGCGGATCGTGGGCGTCGTGGCAGCCGTTGCCGTCGCCGGAGGGGTCGTGGCGGCCCTCGGGCTCGTCGCCTCCGCACCGGGGCTCGCGATCGCCGGCGTCATCCTCCACGGCATCGGGACCGGCGCGACGATCGCGGTCCGGTCGGCGGCGTTCGGCGACGTGTTCGGCGGGCCGAACTTCGGGTCGATCTTCGGCCTGCTCGGGGTCGCCTACCCGGTCGGTGGCACGCTGGCGGTGTACGTCGGCGCGATCGCCTTCGACACGACAGGATCGTACGTCGCGCTCATCCCGGTCGTCCTCGCCGCGCTGGGGCTCTGGACGGTGGCATTGTGGATCGCCGGCCCGCGGCGCTCGCCCGCCCCGGTCGCCGGAGCGCCAGCCGGCGGGCGACCAGCCTGACTCGCGCGCGATCGGCGACCGGCGATCTAGCCGAGGACGATCCGGACCCGGTGCGTGGCGCCGTCGTTGACGAGCTGGATCGCGGCGCCCGCCTTCAGCGCCAATCCGTCGATCTCCGACGAGGCCACCCCGCGGCTGACGCCCTGCGGGTTCTCGACGACGATCACGTATCTCGCGGAGTGGTAGCGGAAGTCGATCTCGAAGCCCGGCCAGGCGCGGGGGATGCAGGGATCGAGCGCGAGCGTCGTTCCGCGCAGGCGGAATCCCAGGATCCACTCGACGCCGGCCTGGTACATCCAGCCCGCGGACGCGGTGTACCAGGTCCAACCGCCACGGCCGACGTGCGGCGGTTCGGCGTAGACGTCGGCCGCCATGACATACGGCTCCACCTTGTAGCGATGGACCCCTGCTCGGGTGGCGGCGTGGTTGATGGGGTTCAGGATGGAGAACAGCTCGCCCGCCTTGTCGCCGTCACCCAGCGCCGCGAAGGCGAGGACAGCCCAGATGGCCCCGTGCGTGTACTGGCCGCCGTTCTCCCGGATGCCCGGCAGATACCCCTTGATGTAGCCCGGATCGACGTCGGAACGGTCGAACGGCGGGGTGAACAGCAGGACGAGACCGTCGCCGCGTCGGACGAGGTACTCCTCGACCGCGGCCATCGCCCGCTCCGCGCGGGGCGGATTGGCGGCCCGCGACAGGACGCTCCACGATTGGGCGATCGAGTCGATCCGGCACTCGGCGTTGCTGGCGGAGCCGAGCGGGGTGCCATCGTCGAAGAAGGCTCGGCGGTACCAGTCGCCATCCCAGCCGTGGCGCTCGAGCGCCCGACGGAGCGCCTTCATATGGGCGTGCCAGCGCTCGGCGCGAGGACGTTCGCCGCGGGCTTCGGCGATTGGCGCGAAGGCGGCCAGGACGGTATGCAGGAACCAGCCCAGCCAGACGCTCTCGCCCCGGCCCTCGTTCCCCACCCGGTTCATGCCGTCGTTCCAGTCGCCCGACCCGATGAGCGGCAGCCCGTGCGCGCCGACCGCGAGGCTCCGGTCGACAGCCGCCACACAGTGGTCGAACAGAGAGGCCGACTTCGGTGAGCGTTCTGGCTGGAAGTAGGCGTCCGCCTGGTCCGGCTGCAGTGCCGGTCCCTCGAGGTAGGGGACGGTCTCGTCGAGAACAGCCGTGTCGCCCGTGACCGCGAGGTAGCGATCGACCGCGTATGGCAGCCAGAGGCGATCGTCGGAGATCCGGGTCCGGACGCCCCGGCCCGACGGCGGATGCCACCAGTGCTGGACGTCTCCCTCCACGAACTGATGTGCCGCAGCCCGCAGGAGATGCTCCCGGGCGAGCTCGCGCTGCGAGGTCACCAGGGCGATGACGTCCTGGAGCTGGTCGCGGAACCCGTAGGCGCCGCCCGCCTGGTAGAACGCCGCCCTCGCCCACAGCCGGCACGCGAGCGTCTGGTAGATGAGCCAGCGGTTGAGCATGATGTCCATCGAGCGGTCGGGTGTCCGCACCTGGACCGTGCCCTGGGTGACGTCCCAGTAGCTCGCTACGCCGCGCAGCGTCGCCTCGTGGTCGGCCGTTCGTCCGCGCCGGATGAGGTCGGCCGCCGCCGCTTCCCCGTCCGCCTCGCCGAGCAGCACGAGGATCTGCGTCCGCTCTCCGTCGGGGAGCTCGAAGCTGGTCTGCAGGGCGGTGCATGGATCCATGCCGGCGCCGGTGGCTCCCCGCAGCCCGTATCCGCGGTCCAGGCCGGCGGGCCGGTCCGGAGCGCCATTGCGGCCAAGGAACTCGGTCCGATCGGCCGTCCACGCCGTCTGCCGCCCGCCGAGGTCGAGGAAGGCGACCCGGCCGCCGAACTCGGTGTTCCACGGGTTGCGCACGAGGAGCGCCCGAGTCTCCGGCTCCAGTGCCGTGACGATCCGGGGGCCGCTGGCCCCGCGCGAGGTGCCCAGCGCCCACTCGGCATAGGCGGTCACGGACAGGCGCCTGGAGCGCCCCGACCGGTTCTCGACCGTCAGTTCCGAGATCTTCAGGGTGTCGTCGAGCGGGACGAACTGGACGAGGTTGAGCGCGATGCCGTCGTGCAGGTGCTCGAACCGGCTGTATCCGGCACCGTGACGGGCGACGTACGTCGATGCCTCGCAGCGGATCGGCTGGGCCGTCGGACCCCACAGCTCGCCGCTGTCGTCATCCCGGACGTAGATCGCCTCGCTCACCGGGTCGCTGACGGGGTCGTTGGACCATGGAGTGAGCTGGTTCTCGTGGCTGTTCCCGGACCAGGTATAGCCCGACCCGGACTCGGAGACCTGGAACCCGAACGACGCGTTGGCGATCACGTTCAGCCAGGGCGTCGGGGTGGATTGTCCCGGGCCGAGCATGATGACGTACTCACGCCCGCCATCGGCAAAGCCACCCAGCCCGTTGAAGAACTCCAGCTCCGGACGCGGCGCGGCCGCCTCTCTCCCTGTCTGCCTCGAACCGGGCGGCGGTGCGGGCGGAACGGTCCTCGCGGCGGGACGCTCCAGGCGGATGACCTGATCGGCCAGACTGCCCCGGCGGCTCAGCAGGACGGCCCGGGCGGCCGCCTGGACGAGCGTGCGGTCATCGGTGGAGAGCTGGTCGCCGCGCAGAATGTACACCCCACCGTGGCCCGGATGGCCCTCGGGGACCAGGATGGACTGGCTCGTCCGCACGAGGGCCTCAAGCGAATCGTGGAGGTCCGAGTCGTAGGTGACGCCATGCTCATTGAGGATCACGAGGTCAACGTCGAGGAGCTTCAGCCGCCAGTACTCGTGCGCACGGAGCAACTGCCGAACGAGGTCGAGGTCCTCGGCTTCGTCGATCCGCACCATGACGATGGGCAGGTCGCCCGAGATGCCGTGGACCCAGAGGCCGGGGGCTCCCAGCTGGTTGCCGGCAAGCAGGCCGGCCGCCGGCCGCAGCGACGGGTCCGAGAAGAGGATCCGGTTCGCCAGGCGCTGGAAGAGGTGGGCCTCGTCGGCCTCGATCCCCAGGTGATGGAGCTGGACCTGGGCCTGCGTCCAGGCCAGGGTCGCCGCCCGTTCGAAGGTGGCCGGCTCACGGTACTTGTCGGCCAGGTCCAGGACGTCCTCGCGTGACTCGGCGACGACCGTGGAGAAGATCGCGTGGGCGGTTCTGCCGGGGGCCAGGCTGACCCGGCACCGGAGGCTGAAGATCGGATCCAGCACCGCGCCAACCGTGTTCGAGAGTGGACGCCCATCGATGACCGAGACCGGCGAGCGGACCGCCCGGCCCCGGCCCAGGAAGCGGGCGCGATCCGTTTCGTACTGGATGACCCCGCTGGTATCCTCCTCGACCGCCGCAACGTGTGCGGCCCAGATCTGCCTCTCGTCCCTGGATCTTGGACGGCGGGTCGCCAGGAGGGCGCCGATCTCGGGCACGAACTCGGTCTGGACGAACAGGTTCTGGAAGGCCGGGTGAGCGACATCGGCCGCCTGCGGCGCGAGAGCGATCTCCGCGTATGACGTCAGCTCGATCTGGCGATGGTGCGAGCCGAGATTGGTCAGCGACACGCGGCGGATCTCCGCGTCGTGCTCCGCCGACACGACGATGGTCAAGCCGGTCGTGATGGAGCCGTCGCGACGGTAGAACTCGGCGTGGTCCTCCGCGTAGGTGACCTCGTAGCTGTCTGCTTCCGTGCCGCTGGGCTGGTAACCCGCCGACCACACCGCGCCGGTCTGCATGTCGCGCAGGAAGAGATAGCTGCCCCACGAGTCACGAGTCACGTCCTCGCGCCAGCGGGTCACCGCCACGTCGCCCCAGCGGCTGTAGCCGGATCCCGCGGCCGTCACCATGACTGCGTACCGCCCGTTCGACAGCACCTGCGTCCGCGGGATGGCGTCGTGGGGCGAGGTGAAACGACGGAGGATCGGCGGCACGAGATCGCGTACGTCGGCGGCGCTCTTCACCTCCTCGGCACGTGGCCGGGCCACAAGCACGTCGCGCGGCAACCGCTCCTGGAGCAGCAGCTCCGTCGCCTCGACGATCGGGTCGGAATGGAAGCGCTCCACCATCGCGCGGTCGTTGAGGACGTTGCCGAGGGCCACCAGCGCCATCCCCTGGTGATGGGCCATGTAGCTCTTCACGATCGCGACCGACGCCCCTTCGGGGAGCCGGCGCGCCGTGTAGTCCAGCGCCTCCCGAAAGCCGTACTGGCCGCCCGCTCCCGCATTGCGCAACCGGGCGAAGTTCCGGACCGCGGCCTCGGGCTGGATCATCGCTCCAAGGGCGGTCGCGTACGGGGCCACGACGACGTCCTCGCTCAGGCCCCGTTTCAGGCCGAGACCGGGCACGCCGAAGCTCGCGTACCGGTACGTCTGCTCGAGGTCACGCGCGCTGAATGCCGATTCGGAGATGCCCCAGGGTACGCCCAGCTCGGTGGCATAGCTCATCTGGCGGGCCACGACCAGCCGGTACGTGTGGTCGAGCAGGCTGAGGGCGGGCGCGCGCATCACGAGGGCGGGCATCAAGTACTCGAACATGGACCCGTTCCACGAGATCAGGGCGGAGCCACGACCGACCGGCGTCAGCGCGCGGCCGAGCCGGAACCAGTGGTCCGGGGCCACATCTCCCTTGGCGATCGCAAGGAAGCTGGCGAGGCGGGCCTCGGAGGCGAGGAGGTCGTAGTAGCTCGGATCCAACGTGCCGTCCCGGACCCGAAACCCGATCGACAGGAGCTTGCGGGTCGGGTCGAACAGGAAGCTGAAGTCCGTCTCCCGGAAGAGCTGCTGGGCCCGGTCGGAGATCGCCTGGAGTCGTCGAACGAGCCTTGTCGCGGCCGGAGATCCGTCGCCCGGTTCGGCGACCGGCGGATCGGACAGCTCCGCGATCGTCGGGAAGGCGGTCACCTGCCGAGGAGGCTGCAGCAGCGCGAGGTCACGAACATGGCTGCTCACCGCCAGCCCAGCCGCGTTGGCCCAGGCCACCAGCTCGCCCTCAGCACCCTCTCCACGCTCCGCGGTGAGGGCCGTGGCAACGTCAGACAGCGTTCGGACGTGCGCGGAGAGCTCGCCCAGGCGGGCAGTCCATGCCTCGGGCGTGGCGGGCACGCCGTCGCCGGCCCCGACGGACTGCTCGAGGGCTTCGTCGAGGTCCCGTCGGGTGAGCGTCTGGCTTCTCCGGTCGTCGCCGATCGCGCCGGCAGCCTCGCGGGTCAAGGCGATCCCGTCACTGATCCCGGCCAGCGCGGCCGCGACCGGAAGCGGCTGGTCGATCAGCTGGCGGCAGGCGTTGGACAGCGCGAGCAGGTGGCCGGCGAGATTGCCACTGTCGACCGATGACACGTACGCCGGCTCGAGCCCGTGCAGGTCGCGCGTGTCGTACCAGTTGTACAGGTGCCCGCGGTAGCGCTCGAGGCTCCCGATCGTCGCGAGCGTCGCCTCCAGCCGCTCCACCATCTCAAGCGTCCCGATCCAGCCGAAGTCGCGAGCCGTCACGATCGCCAGGAGGTACATCCCGATGTTGGTCGGTGAGGTGCGATGCGCGACGGCCGGCCTGGGATCGTCCTGGTAGTTGTCGGGCGGCAGCCAGTGGTCCTCCGGACCGACGAAGGTCTCGAAGAACCGCCAGGTCCGGCGAGCGGTCAGCCGGAGTGCCCCGGCGTCGGCGGCCGATAGCTGCCCGGCGGCAGATTCGGTGGGTGGCAGGCTGACCCATCGGGCGACGAAGGGCGAGATCAGCCACAGGACGACGAACGGCGCGGCGAGCCAGCCCGCGCCCGGCTTCGCGGCGAAGACGAGGATCGCGGCCGCGGCCGCGATCGCGACGCCGCCCGCCATCTGCCGGTAGAACCCCGCCAGGTCGAGGTCGCGGCTGGCCTTGGATTGCGCCGCGGTCGTCCACTCCAGGAGGTTCCGCTGGGTCGCATACAGCCGCGCCAGGGTCCGCAGGATTGCGTCGACCATCAGCCACGCCTGGTGCGCGAGGAACGTCAAGCCGACGCCCACGTGGGCCGCAGCAAGGGCGATGTCCGCGCCCACGGCCCGCAGATGGCTGCGCTTGGAGATGCCCTGTCGTTTTGGCAGCAGTCCCGCCAGCACCGGGAGCGCCTCGGGCAGGATCACGGATGCCAGGACGAACCCGGTCCAGAGGCCGGCCGAGACCGAAGGGAGCGTCCAGGCCGCGACGAGCGTAGCTACCGTCAGCGGAGCGGACATCGTCCGGCGCAGGTTGTCGACCATCTTCCAGCGGGCGATGCCGGGCATGGAGCCCTGGCTCCGCCGGCCCGTGGCGTCGCGGGCCCGGCCAAGGATCCAGGGCAGGAGCTGCCAGTCGCCCCGTGCCCAGCGATGCTGGCGGGCCGCCGAGACCAGGTAGTTCGAAGGGAATTCATCGAAGAGCTCGACATCGGTCACCAGCCCGGCCCGCGCGAAGACGCCCTCGAACAGGTCGTGGCTCAGGAGCGTGTTCTCGGGTACCCGGTCCGCCATCGCCGCCGCGAAGGCGTCGAGGTCGTAGATCCCCTTGCCGGTGAAGCTCCCCTCCCGGAACAGGTCCTGGTAGACGTCGGAGACCGCGGACGCATACGGGTCGATCCCAGCCGATCCGGAGTAGATCCGCTGGAAGAACGAGCCCCCGTGCTCGGCCGGAAGGGTCGAGGTGATCCGAGGCTGAAGCACGCCGTACCCCTGGGTCACCCGGCCGGCCCGCGCATCGAACGTCGCCTGGTTGAGGGGATGTGCGATCGTCCCCACCAGGTGCCCCACCGTGCCCCGGGGCAGCCGCGTATCGGCATCCAGCGTGACCACGTAGCGCACGTCCGTCGGCGGGGTCGACGCGGTCCTCCCGGTGATCAGGATGCCGGTCGTCGTCGAGCCGCGCAGGAGGGCATTGAGCTCGTTCAGCTTGCCGCGCTTGCGCTCCCAGCCCATCCAGCAGCCCTCGGCCTCGTTCCAGCGTCGCTTCCGGTGGAAGAGCAGGAACCGGGCGCCTCCCCCGGGGGCCTCGCCGTGGCGCTCGTTGAGCCGGTCGATGGCCGCCGCCGCCGCCGAGAGGAGCTCGTCGTCGCCGGGGACATGCTCGGTCGGGGCGTCGAGCCAGTCCGACAGCAGGGCGAACCGAAGATCGCCCTCGCGGTTCCCCAGGTAATGGACCTCCAGGCCGCCGACCTGGGCCTCCACGTCCGCCTCGCTGGTGAGGAGCATCGGCACGACGACCAGCGTCCGCAGCCGGGACGGCACGCCATCGTCCAGGTCGAGCCGGGCCAGCGCTCTCGGGCCCAGCACGTCGGTGACTTCCCGGTTGACGATGGCGATCGCGAGGTCGGAGGCCGGGGCGAGCGCGAGGATCGCGACGACGAGGATGCCGGCACCCGCGGCGCGTCCATCCCCGGACAGCAGGAGCGGCACGGCGAGGATGAGCGCCGTGACCAGCGCGACGGACCCAAGGTAGCCTCTCGTGGCGGCCCGGACATAGGCCCGGCGCAGCCGGCCCTTCAACGGCACCCGGACGTGGAGGGCGCGCTCGAACGCCGAGCGGCCGTCGGAAATGAGGTAGTAGCCGGGATCTCGGCGTCGAGCTCCCACGGACGGTTCGACGTCGTCAGCCGGCGGCGCCGCATCCGCCATCGCCGCGGCCCTCCGGGCGACCTCGACCTCGGTCAGGCTCGAACCAAGGGCCAGCTCTTCAACGGCGTGCCGGTAGCGATCTCGAGTCGCGAAGTCCATCTCCCCGAACGAGCTTCGTGCACGAAAGATGTCGTCGACCAGGCTGACGCTTTCGACGAACTTGGCCCAGTCGAACCACGAGATGAGGCGCATGCTCGTGATCACGTTTCGGACCGTCACGTTCATCGTCGCCTGGCGCTGGTGTTCGAGGCGGACCATCTCCTCGGCGGTGGTCCCCTGGGCCGCGAGGAGCTCCTCCAGCCAGCGGATGGCGGGGGTGACCGCAGGGTCCTGATCGCGCAGGCGCTGGAAGAGCTGGACGCGGGCCGCCGTCGGGAGCGCCGCACGCGAGAGCCGGCGCAGCGATGCCCCGGCGACCTCTGGGCTGTCCGTGCCGAGGCCGAGCAGGCCGTCGGCGATCTCGTCCGCTCTCTGCCGTGCCGCGCGGCCTCGCACGATCTGCTCCGCCAGCCGGCGGAGGTTCTCGACCAGGAGGATCCGCAGGCTGATCGGGATCGACCAGAGCTCCCCGATCGTCAGCGGCTCGACGCGCTGGTAGGCACGTACGAAGCGCTGCAGGCTGTCCGGGTCGAAGCGGCTGTCGGTGTGCGCGACATAAGCCCAGGCGAGACCGAAGACCTGTGGGTACCCCTGGAGATGGCCCTCAGCGAGCTTGGGGAGCTCGCGATAGTAGTCCGGGGGCAGGTCGTCGCGGATCTCGCGCAGCTGCTCGTCGACGATGGGAAAGTTGTCGACCAGCCATTCGGCGGCCGGCGTGATCGAACGCTCTTCCTTGATCGCGCGGGCGAGCTCGCGGTACGACTCGACCAGGACGCGGGCATTCTCGGCGATGCGAGGCGCGACGGCATGTCCCCGACGGGGTGCGTCGGTGACCGTCTGGGCGGCGGCAAGGGTCTGCGCGTGCTGCTCCAGCCGCTCCACGCTGAAGAGCTCCGCGAGGATCGGCTCTTCTGGCTCGGCCTGCGCGCGAACCCGCCGGCCATTGCGACCGGGCAGTTCCCGGAGGGACTGGTTCGATCTCATCTTCCGCTCTCAGGCCACTCCGAAGCTGCGGGGAACCCGTCCGCGAGTGCGGATCGCAGCATGGTTCGCGCCGACCAGAGCATGACGCCCGCAGCCTCGTCGCGCGAGAGCCCGGCGACATCCGTGAGCCAGACCAGCGCCTCCGTCAGCTCATACCGTCCGGCCTCAGCGGCACCCTCGACCGCCGCGTCAGGTTGATGGGGTCGGCACGGCCGCGTCGGGCTCCGCTGGGCCGGACTCGGAGCCCCTGTTGCCCGATGAGGGGTGGCCCGAGATGTCGAGCAGATAGCCGATTCCCTGGAAGGTCTTGATGCGGCCCGGCTCGCCCGGCTCCGCGCCGAGCTTGCGCCGCACCCGGCTCACCCAGACCCGGAGATACTGGAGGTCGTCGCGATACTCGGGACCCCAGACCTTCGTGAGCAGCTCCGTGTGGAGGACGACCTTGCCCGCGTTGGCCGCCAAGTACTGGAGAAGGAGCCACTCGGTGCGGGAGAACTGGACCAGCTCGCCGCCCCGCATGACCATCCGCCGTTCCAGGTCGATCTCCACGTCATCGAAGCGGATGACGCCCACCCCCGGAGATCCTCCCGTGCTGCGCCGCAGGACCGCACGAACGCGGGCCGCCAGCTCGTCGGGGTGAAACGGCTTGGCGATGTAGTCGTCGGCTCCGAGGTCGAGGCCCTTCGCCTTGTCGGCCGTCGATCCCTTGGCCGTCAGCAGGATGACCGGGACCGGGCGCCCCTCGCGCAGCCGACCCATCACCTCGATCCCGTCGAAGCCGGGCATGACGATGTCGAGCAGCACGACGTCGGGCCTGTACTGCTCCGCCTTCCGGATCGCCTCCTCGCCGGACGCAGCAGTGATGACCCGGAACCCCTCCTCCGAGAGGGCGATCGCGACGAGCTTCGTGATGCGCGGCTCGTCGTCGGCGACGAGGACGAGAGGTTGCGAGGCCACCATCACCTCCACGGCTGGGCTGGCCGCGCCACGCGGCCGCGGCTCCGGGGACGCGCCGCGTTCAGCATGACCGCGGCGTCGGGCTCGGTGCGGCGTCGCGCCCAGCGCTGACCATACACCGACGTGGCAGATCCGAGGCTGGCGTCGATCGGATGCTCCCTGGTCGGGGCCGCCCGGCAGGCCGGACCGGCTCGACGCCAGGCATCTGCGTCCGGCCGTTGCGCCCTCAGCTGCACGCGGACGCACAGGCTTGCACGGGCATGGCATCGCGAACGGATTGGGCCCGCTAGTCGCCCGGGTCGCCACGATAGGTGGGCAGAACGACCGTGAACTCGCTTCCGCCGCCGTCGGCGGGGTCGACCCAGATCCGGCCCCCCATGGCGTCGACGAGGCGGCGCGAGACGTAGAGGCCGATCCCCGCGCCACCCGCCATCTTGGCGGTCGTCGGCGACCGGTAGAACGGGTCGAAGACTCGCTCCACCTCGCCGGGGTCGACGCCGGCACCGTGGTCGCGCACCCGCACGGCAACCCCGTCCTGGGCCGCCTCGACGCGGACCTCGATGGCGGCATCGGCCTCGCTGTACTTTGCGGCGTTCGAAAGGAGGTTGCGCAGGACCTGCTGGACGCTCGTCTCGTCGGCGCTGACCGTCGGGAGGTTGGGAGCCACCTCCACCGAGAAGCGGATCCCGGGCCAGCGAACCCGCTCCTGCTCGACGACGGGCGGCACGAGGTGCTGGAGCAGGCTGGGCTCCGCGCCGAGATCGAATCCCTCGTCGAAATGTGCCAGCACCAGGAGGTCCTCGACCAGGCGGTAGAGGCGGTTGGCCTCCCCTGCGATGTCGGCCAGGATCTCGGCCCGTGTCTCGTCGTCGATCGCGGCCCCGGGTCGAGTGAGGACGCTGGATCCGCCATAGATCGTCGTCACCGGCGTCCGCAACTCGTGCGACAGGAGGCTGAGGAACGCCTCCCGGAGCCCCTGCCCCTGGCGGAACGCCGTCACGTCCCGGCAGACGACAACGGTCGGGGGGGCCACGATGCCGGGCGATCCGGCGACAGGGTAGGCGGCCACCTCGACCCAGACGTTGGGGCGGTCGCGCAGTTGGAACTCGGCGGGGCCGCCCGGCAGCTCACGGCGGGCGCCGGCCCCCCGGAAACGGCCGAGAAGGTCGGCCACGGATTCGACGCGCCCGCCCAGCAGGCGGTCCGCCGCGGCGTTGACCGAACGGACGGAGCCGTCGGCCTCCGCCACGATGATCCCTTCGCCGATCGCGCCGATGACGGCCTCCAGCTCGGCACCATGGTGGCCCTCGCGGTCTGCGAGGCGGCCGACCTGGGCGTGAAGGCGGGCGTTCTCGATCGCCCGCCCGGCGCCATCGGCGAGCTCCCTCGCGACTGCGATCTCGCGGTCGTCGTAGGGCCGCGGCTCGCGCCGGAGGAAGGTCAGGGCGCCGATCGTCCGGCCCAGGACGCGAAGCGGCGTCACGAGCGTCCAGCGGGCGCCCGTGACCGCCAGCGCCTCCGCGTCATCCGGGCTCGGCGTCGACCTGCGGAGCATCTTCTCGTCGATGGCAAAGACACCGACCTCCCCGGAACGGAGGACGCTGGCGATCGGGCCCACGGACGCCGGCTCGACGGGGTGGCGCTCGAGGGCAGCGGCGACCGCCACGTCCCCCGTCAGCCGTGCTCGCCACGAATCGACGGACCCCTTCGGGCTCCAGGACGTCGACGATCCCGAGGTCCCCCAGCAGGGGCAACGCAATGCCAGCGAGGCGCCGCAGGGTCACCTCGTAGTCCAGGCCCTGGCCCAGGACCCGGCCGGTCTCGGCGAGGAGGTCCAGGCTCTGCTGGGCGGCCTCGGCGCGACGCAGCGCAGCCCGCTCGCCATCGGAGAGTCGCGCGCGTTCCTGTTCGGCATCCGCGAGCGCCCGGTGGGCGTCCTCCTGGGCCCGGACCCGAAGCCAGCCGAGCCAGCTCATGAGGAGCCCGACGAGCCCGAAGAGCAGGAGCCGCACCCGGTCGCTCGCCAGGGCCACCTCGAGCTGGCCGGCCGGCACCATGAAGACGGACCCCTCGAGAAGCATCGACACGGCGGTGGCCACCAGCCCCGGGATGAATCCACCGAGCCAGGCCGCGACGACGACCGCCGCCATCGCCGGCAGGAGGCCGACGTCTGTGCCGAGAGCCGCGTTGAGCGCCGACTTGATGGCCATTGCGGCCATGGCGACGATGGCCGAGAGCGGAATCGCGACCGCCAGGCCGGCGTGACATCGCCCGGTCACCCTGGCCGTCCTCGACGACCGACACCTGGCACGAGGCTGTAAGCCGCCGGCCGTCGCCCATGATGCGCAGGCGGGCGGTCGGAGGCGAGGATCAGGCATGTCTGATACCTGGAGGATCCGTTGATCGCCGAACCCACCCAGATCACCGAGCGAGCCATGGCGCCACCAGCCCAGGATGAGCGATCGATGCTCGTCCTCCAGCTTATTGTCGCCGGCCTCGCCATCCTGGCGACCCTCCTGTTGTCGCTGGCCCACTGAAAAGCGACGACCGCGGGCCCGGAGGCCGCGGGTGGCACCGTCGGGCTGGACCGGGCGCCCTGGCCGACCGTGGGCTGTCCGGCGCGCCGCGGATCATCAGTCCCTTGCCCGCGTCGGAGGCGCCCCTCTACCGCCTCTTGATCCAGGCGCCGGGCGATTCTCACCCGGGTGTTCCCGAAAGGCAAGTTTGCCGGCGGGGACTGGCCGTTTCGGGACGTCCCGGATCCCTCGCCGTCAGGGCGCGGGCGCTTGCGTCATCGCCTGATCACCGGCGGCTCCTCCGACCCGGTCGACGTGCGGGCATCGGCATCCGCATCCGCATCCGCATCGGGACCGGCATCGCGCCCGAGCCGTGAAGACGGGCCGAAGCGGAATGCCGCCGCGACGATCAGGAGCCATATGGTGCCCGCCAGCACGCCACCGACGACGTCCGTCAAGTAGTGATAGCCCAGGTAGATCCGGCTCACTCCGATGAACACTGACAGCACGATCCCGATCGCCAGCGAGGCCAGGCCGATCCGGCGACCGCGCACCCGCCAGAGGACGACGGCGAGCGCCACGTAGAACGCCACCGAGTTCATGGCGTGGCCGCTCGGGAAGCTGTAGTCGGGCAGGACCTGCGCCCAGTCGAGCTGCGGTCGTGGACGCTGGAAGATGAGCTTCATGACCTCGTTGAGCACGAGGCTGCCGGCGCTGGCGATGGCCAGGAACAGCGCCTCGCGAAGCCTGTGGAGCCAGGCCAACAAGATCACGGCCAGGGCGAACAACGGGGGAATCGCGAAGTTCGAGCCCATGAACGTCGCGGCGTTCATGAGTTGATCAAGCCCAGGCGATGCCAGCCCGTGCAGGAACGGCGTCGCGAATGCGTCCATGGCAAGCGCTTCCTTGTCGCGGACGGACTCGGCCAGCGAGCCCAGGACCACCAGACACGCGAGCAACGCGAAGAATCCGCCCACGACCGTGAGCGACGCGGTGCGGGCGGGTGTGCCGGCGCGCGTTCGAAGCGGGCCCCGCGTGGCCGCTGCCGGCAGCCGCGCCTCTGACACTCCACCGCGATGGGGTCTCACGAGCCCCCCGGCCGCATGCTCGACCGCCGGCGGACGCCGGTGCGCGACGGCAGCCCGCTGCTGGCCGCCGACCTCGAGGCGTTCCTGCGCACGCGCGGGCTGTGGGACCTCGAGCGCGACGGCAGCCCGCTGCTGGCGAGCAACCCGGCCGCAGGCGAGATCGTCACGGTTCACTCGATGGCGCTCGCCGAGCTGGGCCTGGCAGGTTTCTGCGGGA
>Ga0209429_10001006_pt1 | contig 18147 bp, 17 predicted proteins | sample BarGraNGADG00212_3_FD_184493 | JGI IMG/M metagenome (GOLD analysis project Ga0209429, IMG submission 184493) | Arctic peat soil microbial communities from Barrow, Alaska - Barrow Graham LP Ref core NGADG0004-212 (SPAdes) (version 2) | ecosystem: Environmental > Terrestrial > Soil > Wetlands >...
GATGCCCATGTAGAATTCGTTGGCATCGTACTTGCCAGTCAGCCCCAGGCCCGCAAGAACCTTCGCGGCCTCTTCCTTGCTGAACTTCTCTTTCGTCATGTCGATCCTCCACCTTGTTTGTATCGCCCCAGGTTCGCGGCGCCGGGATGTCGTGACAAAGGAATTCCCGGCGGGCCTCACCGCTTACGACGCCTACGGGCAGATGCAGAAGGATGACGGGAGCATAGAGAAACAGTCCACGAAAGTCGTCCTCCTCGTGCACGAGAAGACCGGCGCCAACAGCGCGGCCGTCAAGAAGATAATAGACGCGTATCGCTCGAGCTTCGGAACACCGCAGGTGATGCGCACCACGGTCACAATCGACGTCGAGTTCTTCCAGGGCGGCTCGACGTCGCCTTGAAACAGCTTCTCACCAGCTTGCGTGCCGCAGAGGATGACGCGCGGCAACCTCGAAGCCAGTAGTGGATGCGCACGACTCTCGACTCTGGAGGCGGTAGAGGTGGCCGAATTCGAAAACGGAAGACTCGAACTGCTCAGCGACCAGAACAGCGCTCTCGTCCTTATTGACTTCCAGCGGACGATGTTCAAGAGCGTCGCCTCCGGCGACAAGTCCAGGATCAAGCTCGCCGCGATCTGCGCCGCGAAGGCGGCGAAAATCCTGGGAGTCCCGGTCGTCCTGTCAGCGATCAACCCCAAATCGAACGGCGATTTCATCCCGGAGATCACGGGGCTGTTTCCCGGGCAGGAGGTTTTCGCCCGCAAAGTGCCCGGGTTCGACGCCTTCGAGGATGAGGGCACCTGGAACGCGGTCAAGGCCACGGGGAAACGCAAGCTTGTCGTTTCCGGGCTGTGGACGAGCATGTGCTTCACCTACAGCGCGCTGCACGCCATCAGGGAAGGCTACGACGCCTATGGCCTGATGGACGCCGCGGGCGACTCGACCCCCGAGGCGCACCAGTTCGCCGTCGAGAGGATGCTGCAGGCCGGCGTCATCCCCATCACAGTCGAGTCGCTCGTATCGGAGTGGATGCACGATTGGGCCAATCCGAAGGCGGGAGAGCTCGTTGCGGAGGTCTACTCGAAGTACGGCGCGATGATCGGGGAATGGACCTGACGCCCAATAGGGCTCAGTCGGTGGTCAGCTCGAGCGCGGTATCGGAGTCCGCGCCCGGTTCTCTCTTCTCCCCACGAAGGCCGGGGTACAGCCATACATAGCCTGCGCACGCGCCCGTGGTGACCGCCGCCGTCAGGATAAAGTCCCACAGCGGAGAGATGAAGAAGTACATCACGATCCACGGCGCGCAGGACGCCAGCAGCAACGAGAACTTACCGGGTTTGCTCAATCTCCGGTAACGCGCCTCGATGACCAGTCGATATTCGCCGGCCGCGTAATAACTGGCTATCCCCGCCACGCTGATTATCAGTCCATCGATGAACACCCAGAGGGTGTTGGCAGCCTCGCCCCATAGCAGAAAGACAACTCCGGCGACCGCGAGCGCAAGCGAGACTCCAAGCATGACCTTTGAGCGCCTGCCTTCGAACTGTTCCATGTTGATCGCTCCTTGACCGATTTGCACGGGTGCCGGTTGCTCGTCGGAGTCCACGCTATTGCTGCAGGTCACCGTAGTAAAGAGGGGAAGGCGAGAGCAGAGCGCCCCGAGCGGCAGCTGAACAGAATCCCCCTCTTCTGCGTACGGCAGGTTGCAAGGCTTGAGGAGCGAACAAGTCCCTGTAACGAGCCCCCCGGATGAAAAGGCGCCGCAATGGACTATTACGACCGGATTCAGGGCGAGCAAGGAAATCCCGCCGGGGGACCACCGCCGGCGATGGACTCCGCTGACACGCAGTCTGAGGAAGCCGCGTGCCCACCGGGTGGCGATTGGAAGGCCTGGTGCCGCACCAGGGTGAAGAGCGTCGGTTGGGGCAAGGTCATCATTGCGGGAATCATCGGCGCGCTTCTGGTCTTGCTCGTCCTTCCCGTTATCTTCGGGGTGAATCCGTATGACCTCATACGCGGCAAGCTGAAGAACACCGGCCAGACCCAGAAGGTCGGGACGGTCGTCAGCCACTCCGGTGGTTCCACGGATGTAACGGTTGTTGCAGGGAAAGTGACGCCTTCCGTGGTCAACATCGATATCCGCACCTCCCCGCCGCCGTCTACCACGACGGCGACCCCGACAGTCGGGAGCGGCTCCGGTGTGATCTACCGGCAGGACGGCTACATCATCACCAACAACCACCTTGCGGGGAACGCTTCCACTATCACCGTGACGTTAAAGAATGGCAAGAAGTACACCGGAACCCTGGTAGGTACCGACGCTACCCAGGACATCGCAGTTGTCAAGATTGCTGCCACAGGCCTGAAACCTATCGTGGTAGGCGACTCGAACACGATGGTTGTAGGGCAACTGGTCGTTGCCATCGGCAGCCCGCTCGGTTTCCAGCAGACCGTCACCTCGGGGATAATCAGCGCCCTGAATCGCAGCGTGCAGGCACAGACCGACACCGGTCAGGTAGAACAGTTGAACGGCCTCATACAGACCGACGCGCCGATCAATCCCGGTAACTCCGGCGGTGCGCTATGCGACTCGTCCTCGAGGCTCATCGGCATCAACTCCGTGATCGCGACCCAGACCGGCGGCTCCACGGGCATCGCCTTCGCTATTCCCTCCAACACAGCCGTGAGGGTGGCAAAGAGGATCATCTCGGGAGGACCGTAGGAGCTGGGGCGCCGGGCAACCGGTCGCAGGATTTCCTGCCTGACCAGGCCTTGTCGCGCGCATCGGACAGCGTTTTCTCGGGCGTGATTCATCCGCACTTTGATGATTTTGAGAGCGAGCAGGTCGGGACAGGGACTCGGGCTAGTCCTCGATGTAATCCCTGAGGCGGCCGCTTACGGAGGGGCTTCTGAGCTTGTTGAGGGTCTTCGACTCGATCTGCCGGATGCGCTCGCGCGTCACGCCGAACACGTTGCCCACTTCCTCGAGGGTCCTGGGCCGCCCGTCCAGGAGCCCGAATCGCAGTTGCACGATCCGCTTCTCCCTGTAGGTCAGGTCGTCGAGGGCGTCTTCCAGTTGCTCGCGCAGCAGCTCGTAGGCTACCGCATCCATCGGTACCACGGCGCCCGCGTCGGGGATGAAGTCGGCGAGCGTGCTGTCCTCTTCCTTGCCGATGGGCGACTCCAGCGACATCGGGACCTGGCTGACCTTGAGTATCGCCCTGACTTTGTCTGGGGTGATGTCCATCTCGACCGCCAGCTCATCAGGCGTCGGCTCCGTGCCCTTCTCCTGCAGCATGCGCAGCTGGACCTTCGCGAGCTTGTTCATGTTCTCGACCATATGGACCGGGACCCTGATAGTCCTCGCCTGGTCGGCTATCGCCCGCGTCACCGCCTGGCGGATCCACCACGTGGCGTAGGTACTGAACTTGAAACCTCTGGTGTAGTCATACTTCTCCACCCCGCGGATCAGGCCAAGGTTGCCTTCCTGAATGAGGTCGAGGAAGAGCATGCCCCGTCCCACGTAGCGCTTCGCGATGCTGACGACCAGGCGGAGGTTGGCTTCGGCGAGCTTCTTTTTGGCCTCGAGGCCGTCCTCCTCCAGCGCCTTGAGAGCTTCCACCTCGTCCTGGTTCATGTGGCCGTTCTGCTCCAGCGAGGCCGTCGCGTTACAGCCGCTCTCGATCCGGCGCGCCAGCGAGACCTCCTCCATCGCCGTCAGCAAGGGTACCTTGCCGATCTCTTTGAGGTACATGCGGACAGGGTCGTTCAGCGAGCCGCCGTAAGACTCTTCGCTCGAAGAGCCGATCTTATGCCTGACAGTGCCCGGCGCCTCATGGTCGCCTGGTTCGACAAGTTCGTCTTCCGCTTCGTCCGTTATCTCGATCCCGGATTCCGCGAGGAAGACAAAGACGTCGTCCATCTGGTCGGGAGAAAGCTCGACGCCTTTGAGGCCTTCGACGATGTCGCCCGTGGTAAGGAAGCCCTGTTCTTTTCCTGTGGCGGCAAGCTCGTGGACCTCGTCGAAGTCCGTGCTTCTCAAAGGTTCTGACATGTGGGAAATCCTCGTTGCGGTCTTTTGTGGTCTCTTGATTTGCGTGAGAGCCGGCGGCAACATGCGCCGCCGCCGTGCCATCACACATTCAGGGTCTAGTACCTGGTGAATGAACGCTGCGGGCGGTCCGTCTTGGGCCTCGCTTCGTTCACGTTCAGGTTGCGGCCATCCAGATCCTTGCCGTTCAATCCTTCGATCGCCGCTTTCGCCTCCGTAGCATCACTCATCTCGACGAAGCCGAATCCCTTCGACCTGCCGGATGTGCGATCCATGATCACGTCCGCCGAATCTACAGTACCGAACTGAGCAAAAGCCGCCCTGAGGTCCTCATCGCTAACATTGTAGCTGAGGTTTCCTGCGTAGATTTTCATATGTTGTACACCTCCTCCGAGCACAAAAAAAGCCCCGAGAAACGCTCCTCGGGACTAAACAAACATACCTAAGAACACTAAACTCTCCTGTATAGTAGCATACTTCGGCCGTCTGCGGTAGAGGTAGAGGACCGATGCGGCCGACCCCGAACGACCTGTCCTGGAGGTCCGACCTGATGTCCTACATCGACTGCTGTGACTGGGACGAGTGCAACAGGTGCGGGACCTGTCTCATCAAGAAGTGCCCCGTCATGAAGATGAAGAAGGACGAGGCGCGCTCTGAGATCGCCTTGCTGCTCGAAGGCAAGCCCGCTCCGCGCGTCTTCAGCGAGTGCACCCTCTGCTACGCCTGCAACGCCCACTGCCCCTCGGGGCTCAAGCCCTACGAGCTCATACTCGAGCGCATCGCCGAGAGAAACAGCAAGAGGAAATCCATCTCCGCCATGGTCCCCTATTTCCTTCTGGGCATGCCGGGCAACAACTTCTGGAGCGACGTCTACGGCAGTTTCAGCGCCGGGGAGAAGAGGATACTTGAGAAGTGGTCCGAGCCTCCCGCCGGCAGCAGGGAGGTGCTCTACATGGGGTGCGGAGCGCGGCTCTTCTGCGGCGATATCGAGAACTCGCGGGTGCTCAAGGACCTTCCCAAGTTCGGGCCGCAGGACACCTGCTGCGGCGAGATGCACTATCGCAGCGCTTCCTGGGGCGCCTACTCTGACATCGCAGAGCGCACATTCAACAGGTTCCGGGAGCTCGACGCGGAGAGGATCGTCTACTTCTGCGACTCCTGCTACATCTACATGTCCAGAACGCTGCCCGAGATGCTCGGAAAGGAACTGCCGTGCGAGCATATCAGCCTCTACCAGTGGCTCATGGAGAGGTACGACGCCGGCGAGATAAAGGTAGAGAATCCCCAGAGCTTCAAGGCCGCCATCAGCGAACCGTGCTACGTCTCGGAGCTGGGCAAAGACTTCTACGAGCTGATGCGCAGGGTCTACGAGATGACCGGAGCCGAGTTCGTCGAGCTGGAGAACAACCGCGACATGTCTCTCAGTTGCGGAATGGCCAACTTCGTCAAGGACAACAAGATACGCGACATGATCAGGTGTCAGAACGTGAAGTTCCGCCAGGCAAAAGAAGCCGGGGCCAGCGAGCTCGCGCTCAACTGCTACGGATGCATATTCACGATGATATCCACTGGCTGGATGCATGGCATGAAGCTCCATTTCATGCCGCAGGAAGTCCTGAAAGCGTTCGGGGACGAGATAAACACACCGCTGGCCTCGCGCGCGCCGCTGATAGCGCGGACCATCGCCAGGCGGCTGCCCCTTCTGTTCAAGAAGATAGACCCGGAACTGCCGAGGATTCCGACGTCCTGATGGGCGAACGGCGAACTTAGAGGTTACTCGCTGCCGTCTTCAGCGCTGCAGGTATCGAGGAGTTCCCAGAGCGAAAGGGAGTCCGCGTGTTCTGACAGCAGGTCCTCGAGGGCGAGGTCAAACGCGACTTCCCTCGACGGACTCATGTCCGACAGTGACTCCAGCGTCTCCCTTATAGACTGTCCGAGCGCGTTGTCCCGGACGATACGCGCCAGATGTTTCTCGTCGAAGAAGTCGACCGCGAGGTTCTCCTGCATCATCATGTCGTCCAGCAGTTCTCTCGTGTGCGGGTCCGCGGGGTTCATGAACAGAGAGTAGGCAACGGGCGGCCTGCTGTTGAACCTCAAAAGGAGGCCCAGGATCGCAATCCCCGCGCCCTGGGAGCTCATCGTGACCAGCATGCACCTGACCTCAGGGTAGCCGACGTCGGCGGCGGCACCATCCGCCACGCCCTCGATCGACTTGATGACCTCTCGTTTCTCGTGGACGAGAAAAGACCAATGCGTGCCGTCGCGGGCGATCGTTGGAGCGAGGAAGGCCGTCCCGTAGGGGAAGCGCATCACCATGTCCTCGAGCTCGGTCCTCTCAGCACGCGGGTTCTTCATCGATCACTTCCATTCCGGGAAAAAGCAACCGCACTCAGCGTCGCAGTCTCGATTCTTCCTGGCAGTCGCCAATCCTGCCTTCTGGCGAGCGCCCTTTGAAGCATCTTCAAATAGGATTCACGCCCGGCAGCTAGAACGAAAAAGTATGCTGACAAACGGCTTCACCTTCCAGGAGGCAGGACATTGAACGGTGAAAACGGCCCCGGTAGCACACCACGCCGCGGAATGCTCGGGCCGCGGCCCCGCGAGCGGTTCCCGATCCGCCAGGGTGACGAGGAGAAGTGGCTCGATTTCCAGGGGCGGCGCAGGACCTATATCGTGCACGTCCCGCCCGGCTTCGACCGCTCCCGCGCGCTGCCGCTGGTCATCGTCCTGCACGGTGGGGTCGTCAACGCTTACTTCACCGCTTACAACACGGGCATGAACGCGACCGCCGACCGCGAGGGCTTCATCGTGGCCTATCCCAACGGCACCGGCAGGCTCGAGGACCGCATCCTCACCTGGAACGTGGGCTTCGGCTTCGCATATGCCCTTCGCAACAACGTCGACGACGTCGGTTTCATCAGGGAGCTGATCAACCGCACGTTGGGCGAATACGGCGCCGACCCGCGGCGCGTCTACGCGACCGGGATATCGAACGGCGGGATAATGAGCTACCGCCTGGCCTCGGAGGCGTCCGACCTCATAGCGGCGGTCGCCCCGGTGGCAGGGGCCTCCGCGGGGCGGCGTCGCGGCGGTTCTCCCCTGGTGGTATTCCCGCGCCCGCGCACCCGGTGTCAGTGGTCGCCTTCCACGGGATGCAGGACCGCCTGATGCCTTACGGCGGCGGCAAGGGGTCAGGGTTCACCAACGCGGTGTACCTGCCCGTGCAGGACAGCATCAACCTCTGGGTCGGCTATGACGGCTGCTCGCCGACGCCCGACGCCTGGACGAGCCCCAGCGGCAACATCGTAAGGCACTGGTACTCGGGCGGCAGAGAAGGTTCCGAGGTCGTCCTCTACACCATAAAGGACGGGGGCCATTCGTGGCCCGGAGGAACGCAGCTCGCTGATCGCATGGGCGCGGGCCAGGGGGCCGTCCAGGGCCGCGCGCGAGGTGAACGCATCCAGCGAAGGTTCGCCCAACACATCGGCTCGACCAGCCAGGAGATCTCCGCCAACGACCTCATGTGGGAGTTCTTCAAGCGTCACTCCAGGACTTAAGCAGTCGCCCGCCGCTTCCTGGCGAGTTCCCTATTCAAGCCGTAGAGGTTATTATCAACTTCCTTGCCCACCAGGAATGGAAAAAGTTGAGAGTCCTTTTCGTACACTCTGAAGAAGATTATTACTCGCCGGAGAAACCCCTCGAGGGGTTCGAGCGGATGCAGTTCGGCATCTCGTACATCTCGTCGGTGCTCAAAGAGGCCGGGCACGAGACGCGCCTTGTCGTACCCACACCCCATACCGTCGACGTGGTCGAGGAGTACATCGAGGAGTTCGACCCGGGGCTCGTCTGTTTCACCTCCGTCTACTCGGTCTACGAGTTCATCGCCACTGTTGCGGCGGGGGTGAAGAAACGACACCCTGACCTCTTCCTGGTGGCCGGCGGTCCTCACGCGACCCTGCGCCCGGACGAGTGCCTCGCGGGCGCGTTCGACGCCGTGTGCATCGGCGAAGGAGAGCAGGCGACGCTGGAGCTCGTCGAACAGCTCGAGAGCGGGCGCGAGCCTTCCGGCATCGCGAACTTCTGCATCAAGAATGGCGACGACGTGGAGCGCAACGCGACGCGGCCTTTCCGGGCCGACATCGACAGCATCCCCTTCCCCGACCGCGACATGTGGATCCCGTGGACGGCCAACCCGCTATCCCGCCCGTCGGTGCTCGCGGGGCGGGGGTGCCCGTTCCAGTGCACCTACTGCAGCAACCACGCCTTGAGGCGAACGGCAGGCGGGAAGTACGTTCGTATGCGCTCGCCCTCCAACATCGCCGAGGAGGTTGAGGGATACAAGCGCAAATTCCCCCTGCTGACGGAGGTCTATCTCGAGGTCGAGACCCTCGGCGCCGACATGAAATGGGCGCTGGGCCTGGCGTCCGAACTCGAGGCCCTCAATGCACGCTGGGAGGTCCCCATCGCGTTCGGTACCAACCTTCGGGTGACCCCCAACAAGGATTACGAGGAGTTGTTCACTGCTCTGGCGGCGGCCAACTTCAGGTTCGTGAACATCGGGCTCGAATCCGGCAGCGAGCGGGTCCGGAGAGAGATCCTCAAGCGGAACTACTCGAACGAGGACATCATGGCCGCGGTCAGGACCGCCCGAAAGCACGGCCTGCAGGTGGGCTTCTACAACCTCATAGGCCTGCCCGGCGAGACCAGGAAGGATTTCCTGGAGACGGTCAAGCTCAACCGCGCCTGCCAGCCGGACTGGTTCCTCTTGAGCGTCTTCTTCCCCTACCCGGGCACCGAACTGCACGACCTCTGCGTCGAACAGGGCTTGCTCGATGACATGGATAAAGTGCTCGAGCGGCGCAGGCCGGCGCTGAACCTGCCGGGCTTCAGCAAGAAGCAGGTCGGCCGCTGGTACGCCTGGTCCCCGCTGCTGTTCTACGGCGGGCACAGGCCGTTGATGGAAGTCCTCTGGATCATGGCGATGGGCCGCATCTTCTCGCACCGCAGGCTGCTGACCCTCTGGAGGGCATGGAGCGGCTGGCGCTCGCCCTACAAGCAGTTCGAGTAAAAAGCAATCGGCCCGGTCCTGCACTCCCAGGTACAGACCCGGACCGACCGATACGTTGGACGTATCCTTATCTAAAGCGGCCTGGCAGCCGCGACTTATCTAGTAGTTATCGATGGTCTTGACGTAGTCCCATCCCTGGAGCATTGTCCCGTCGCTATACCTGCCCATCACCACGAACAAGACGCTGTTCCCGATCGGCAGGTCGACAAGATCGCCGCGCAGGAATGTCAGGTGGAGACCATTACCCGTGACTTCGTAGTTGACGGGGGCCGCCTGGAAAGCCCTGACAGTCTGCGGGTTGACCGCGTAAGGGTTGTAACCGCTCTTCAGTGTTACATAGACATCGAAGACACCGCGGGCATCGACGTTGAGCGCGGTGGGCGTGATCTGCAGGTCCTTGAACTGGTTATCCCCTATTGGCGGCGTGTTCGGTGGCAAGACCGGAAGCGTCCCGGGTGGAGTCGGTTGCGTCTGCGGCGGCTGCTCGGGCTGGGTCCCCGGCGCGGGCGGTGTCACGTCGCCCGGCGGCGGGGTGTTAGGCGGCGGGCCCGAGGCGAGCTCGTCCCCGAACGACGCTCCGGGGGTTCCCGTCCCGTTGTTCCAGTTAAACGTCCCGCCGGCCACGGTCACTCCCACGTTCAGGGTGTAGAAGTGGGCGATGCCTACCGGCTCGTAGGTCATCAGTGTCAGGTACTGGTTGTCGGTGTTGTCGTTCCAGCCGCCGTCCCACCAGTACCGGTTCTCGACGATCCCGACCCGGCCGGGAAGCTGGCTCCAATCGGTCGTGATGTCCGGCCCGCTCGCGATCTCGTTGCCGTGGTGCCAGACACCTGCGATCCTGAAACCGTACCCCTCAGCCTGGGCGTAGGGCCCCAGGTCCGCGCTGGCTATCGGATCGGAGGCCCCGCCCACGTTGATATCAACCCAGTACATCTTGGGCTCGCGGATGCTCCAGTACTTCGCGTTGAGGGGGACATAGCCGTCCGCGCCCATGGAGGCCTTCAGCTCGTCGGGCGGGTCATAGTCCCTGTAGGCTCCCGTGGGCAGCGGGCATCCCTGGCTTGCCAGCTTGGTGTACCATGCCGTGTCTGCGACCCTTGCCGCCACCATCAGGTTGTTGATAGCGACGGTGTGCTCCGCCTTCTTGCGGTTCATAAGAAGAACCGGGACCGCTATCCCGACCAGGATGGCGATGATAGCGATCACCACGGCAAGCTCTATCAGTGTGAATCCGAGGTCAGAGTGCCAACGCCGGCGCAGTCCTCTTCTTGCGTGATTCGTGCGGTCCATCGTATGACCCCCTCATAGGAACTCTGTCTACTTGTGCCTTCGGCGGTTAATACTCTGGACATTAGTCAATAGAATTGGTGATTTTTTATTCACCATAAGGAGCTATCAAGGTTGGACCGCTGGAGTCCCGGCTTATTGCACGAACTGGATGATCTTCCACTCGCCCCGGGACTTCACCATATTGAAGGTCAGGCCGGTCGACCCGGCTGGTCCACCAAAGTGGACGGCTACCGTCGCGCTGGACGGATCTCGCATCTGCACTGAGCCTGCGGTGGCTTTTCCTTTGCCCCGCATCGCGTCAATCAGCGCGAGAAAGGTGTCGCGCTGCACGAAGTGTTCGCTCGCCCGAGCGAGATTGCCGGCCTGCATGAGGTCGAGCACCAACTGAGCGGCGGCGGCGGGCGTTGAAGTGGCGCTGCCCCCGCACCCGGCTCCGAGCGCGGCAGCGGCGAGCGCCAGGATTAATAGTACAAACAGGGCTTTCTTCACTGACAATCCTCCTGAGTCTCTATTCTACGGGCTCACAGTGAAAACATCTGCACGGGTGTAAGGTTTCTCCGGCCGTCATCGTCCGTATCCGTGAAGACGCACAAAGACGCGAGACGCGGGAGGTAAGGAAGATGGAAGACTCAAGCGGGACCGACTGGAAGGTGCTGGTGATATCGCTCGTCGGCGCGGTGCTGATCATCGGGCTCGTTGTGGGGCTCGCGCTCCTCTTCGCGGGGGGGAAGAACCAGACCGGGGCGCAGGTCACTGCACCGACCACTGCAATGACGACGCTTCCAGGAGGCGGCACATCAAGTGGTGGCTCGCACCCGGCGGGCGCCGCCAGCACGAGCAGCGGTTCGACACCTCCGGCCGGCAGCCACACGACGCCCGGCACGAGCCCGGCCGCGTCTTCGACCCCGACGGCAGTCGTCATGCCGATATGGCTCACAACTCTTTCCGCCTCGAGCTCCGACTCCGCGACGCGGGACTCGGCAACGTTCAACATCGCTTCCGGCGGCAGGATCATCGCCCGTGTTACCGTCAGCCCGATCGGCCCCGGGGACCACTACCTCAAAGTCGACTTCAACCCGGAAGGCGAGCCCGATTCCAGCGGCCACGAGTGCCTCTCGATATACGACCCCATCGCCAACCACGAGTACGTTCTTGCTGAGTACTTGGCGGGCGGCTATTACCTCCACGCAACCGCTGTGAACTGCACATACACAATAGTCCTCGAGCAGCAGTTCTAATAAACTAAACTGCGCCACTGGGGTCAGACCCCGGTGGCGCACTGTCCTGGCCGCGCCGGACCAACGGCGCGGCTTTCCTCACGATCTTTGCGTCGCCGGCGGGACGCCGGCGCTACGCTTACTTCTCCGACATGTACGGGTAGCGGTAGTCCTTCGGCGGGAGGAAAGTCTCCTTGATGGCGCGTGGCGACACCCACCGCTCGAGGTTGATCCAGCTCCCCGCCTTGTCGTTTGTCCCGGATGCGCGAGAACCGCCGAAAGGCTGCTGCCCGACCACGGCTCCCGTAGGCTTGTCGTTGATGTAGAAGTTGCCGGCCGCGCCGCGCAGCCCCTTCACCGCCTTCACGATGGCGAAGCGGTCCTGCGCGAAGATGGCGCCGGTCAGCGCGTACGAGCTCGAGGTGTTGCACAGCTCGAGCGTCTTCTCGTACTCCTTCGCCGGGTAGACGAAGATCGTCACCACCGGCCCGAAGATCTCCTCGCACATGCACTTGGAGTGCGGGTCCTTGCTCAGGATCACGGTCGGCTGGATGAAGTAGCCCTCTGAGTCGTCGTAGGTCCCACCGCACAGGATCTCGTGGTCCGGGTCCTCCTTGGCGAACTCGATGTAGCCGGTGATGTTCTTGAACGCGGTGGCGTCTATGACCGCGTTGACGTAGTTGGTGAAGTCGCACGGGTCGCCGACCTTGATGGTGGCGATCTCGTCCACCAGCATCTCCTTCACCGCCGGCCAGAGGCTGTCAGGTACGTAGACCCGGCTGGGCGCCGAGCACTTCTGCCCCTGGTACTCGAAGCCGCCGCGCACGATAGCGGTCACCAGGCTGTCAACCTCCGCCGACTCGTGCGCGAAGATGAAGTCCTTGCCGCCGGTCTCACCGACTATGCGCGGGTACGAGAAGTATTTTCGGATGTCCGACCCGATGGCGAGCCATATCGTCGAGAACGTGTAAGTCGAGCCCGTGAAGTGGACTCCTCCCAGGTCGAGGTGGTTGAGGACAGGTGGTCCGATCACCGGGCCGGGGCCGGGCACCATGTTGATGACGCCGTCGGGCATGCCGGCCTCCTTCAGGACTTTCATCACGTAATAGGCCGGAAGGACCGCGGACGACGCCGGCTTCCACACCACCGCGTTGCCCATCAGGGCCGGGGCCGTCGGCAGGTTGCCGGCGATGGACGTGAAGTTGAACGGAGTGATGGCGAAGACGAAGCCCTCCAACGGGCGGTGCTCCATGTAGTTGAGCACGCCCTTCACCGAGATCGGCTGGTCGTCGTAGACCTCCGTCATGAAGTACGGGTTGAAGCGCCAGAAGTCGATCAGCTCGCACGCCGAGTCGATCTCGGCCTGGTGCGCGGTCTTGCTCATGCACAGCATGGTGGCGGCGTTCACGGTCTGGCGGTACTTGCCCGCCAGGAGCTCCGCGGCCTTGAGGAGGACTGTTGCGCGCGACGACCACTGCATCCCGCTCCAGGCGATCTTGGCTTCGTTCGCGGCGTCGATCGCCATGTCGGCTTCCTTTGGGCCCGCCTTGTGATACATGCCCAGGTACTGCCCGTGGTTGTGCGGCGCGGTCATGCGGACCTGCTCCCCGCACGTCACCTCGCGCCCGCCGATGATGCACGGCACCTCGACCGGGTTTGCGAGCATATCTTCGAGCGTCGCCTTGAGCTCGGCCCGCTCTTTGCTTCCGGGCTCGTAGCCGAGCACGGGCTCGTTCTCGGGCTTGGGGATATGGAATATTCCGTTGAACATCTACAGCCTCCTCTAAAATGCACCACTGGGGTCAGGCACCGGTGGTGCGTTTGCGCAACTCGAATATGATAACCCATTGCGCGACCGGGGTCAGACCGCGTCAGGCAACGCAAGAAGTGTAAAGAAAAGTGGAAAACGAACGACGTAACCCTGCCTTAGCTCTCTTCGATCTCTTCTTCGAGAGCCAGGTCGAGGGTCTTGTCGATGAGGGACTCGGTCGCGTGCGCTTTCTGGGTGACTATCTTCTCGAGCGCGGGGACGACCCAGGGGTCGAACTGGACGCCTGCGTAGCCGATGATCTCGTCGAGAGCCTCGGCGGGCGTGCAGCCCGAGCGGAACGGCCTCTCCGAGGTGATGGACACGAACGCGTCGGAGACCATGAGGATGCGCGCGAGCAATGGGATCGCCACGCCCGAAAGCCCGTCCGGATAGCCCCACCCGTTGTACCATTCGTGGTGGTGCCGGACCGTAAGCACGATGGGCCTCGAGAAGCCGAGTTCCTCGAGCTTCCTGGCGCCGAGCACCGGGTGGCGCTCCACGGCGCGGCGGACGTCAGCGTTCTGCATGTAATCGACGCCGGAATCGGTGCAGCCCGAGACGAGCGCGTGTATCGACTCGTCTATCATCCCGATGTCCTGGAGGTAGGCGCAGATGCGGAGCTGCTCGAGCGCTTCCCGGCTGAGCTCGAGCTCCTCCCCCATCGCCGAAGCCTCGAAAGACACCCGCTGCCAGTGGCCTTTCTGGTAGGGATACATCGCCTCGAGGCGCCGCTGGACGGCGCCCATGACGACAGTGTCGTTGCGCCTCCGCCCTTGTGCGCGCGGACCAATGAAGGTAATCTCAGCTTCTTCGTGTATTTCGTCTTCCGCCATTAGCGCGCCAGCTCCCAGTCATCAGACACCGCTATGTAATCGACATAATGGGCTCTTCACTGAAACCTTCGCCCGGCTTCTCCTTGAGCGCGAGCGCAAGGCTGACCACGAGCAGTGCAGTCCCTACGATAAGCATAACGACCAATATCTGGGGAAGTGTACGGTGGAAGAGGATTATTCCCACCACCTCAGCGATCGCCCCGATCGCGTAAACGCCGATAAAGAACTTGCGGTCCAGGGCCAGGTGGTAGAACGCGAGCAGCTTCACCAGGGCGAAGATCGCCATGACAAGGCCGAACAGCACCACGAAGTTGATGCCTGCCGGGCCCGTGAGTCCCACGATGTACTTGCCGTTCTTGCCTGCGAAGAACGAGGCGGTGAAGCCCGGGAAGAGAGCGTAGAAGATCACGACCGCCCCCACCAGCGCCCCCGCCGCCGCGACGCTCAAGACCAGCACGCGCCTGGTCGGCTCTCCCCTGGCACGAAGAGCGCTGACCCTTGGGAACATGACCAGGGCCACGCCCTCGGGGAAGAACAGCACGGCCTTGCCCGCCAGCGCCGCGTACGAATAGCGGTCCGCGATCAACGCGCCCTTCATCGCCCGCACCAGTACGACGTCTATCTGGGTCATGAATATCACCAGGAAGACGGCGACCGCCACGGGTATCAACGCCCAGAGCGCGGTGGCGGGGTGGAAGTCCGGGGTCTGCTCCACCGGGCCGCGGAACATGTCCCGGTAGAAGAATATGATCACGGACGCGACCACGATGCCGGCGAGCGTTGCGGCGCCGAGCGCGCCGTAGACACCGAGCCCCAGTGCCACCAGCACGACGCCGATGACGATGCGGAGCGTCGATGTCGATATCGCCGCGCTGCCCAGCGCGAGGAACCGCTGTTCGCCCTGGAGCAGGCCGTTGGGAAGGGTGATGTACATGGTGATGGCGACCGAGCTCCCCAGGATGATCACCAGCGCGGGTGAGCTCAGCTTGAGCAGGTGCGCCAGCGGCCAGGCGACCGCGACGCTCAGCAGGATGATGGCCCCGCCGAAGAGCAGCAGCCACCAGGAGAACTTGCGCAGCAGGAGCTTCACCTTGCCGGGCTCGTCCGTGACCTCGAACTGGGCCACGTACTTCGTGATGACCGTCTGGACCGAAAGCGCTCCCATGGTGACGATCAGGAAGATGGAGTTGAGGGAGTTGAACGACGAGAACTCGCCCCTCCCCCCGAGCATCCGCGTCATGATGATGCTGAAGACGTAGTTGAGCGCGCCCGCCAGCGTGACCGCGACCATCATGAGGCCGAAGGCCCCGATCAGGCTCTCGCGAAGGATCGCTATTCGCTCTTTCATCCCGCCTGTTATGGTAACTTTGTCTCCAGACGATGCAGGCTCGTCGTTCACGCGCAGCTCCTTTTCGGGTCAGCCGGGCTGACGGTACTATAATTCATTTTCGACAGAAGGCTGTAGATTTCATCGTGAGACATCGGTATTGTTTCATCACCGCGCGAGTCCGGCCGGCAGACAAACGGCCGCGACCCCGCCGGTTGAGTGTGACAGACGGGTAAACGCGGCGGCCGGTAAGGCCATCGCGCATCGACCGCAAGGTCCAACAGGGAGGTTCTTTTGATGGGCACTGAAAAGGGCGCCGACAAGATCAGGCTGATCCCACCCCACGTGCGCGGCTTCCTGCAGGCCGGCTACGACGACTTCGAGAAGTTCTGGGAGCAGGCCGCGCTCGATTCCATGGACGAGATCTACTGGTTCGAGCCGTGGAAGAAGGCCTTCGAGGCAGACTACCCGACTTTCCGGTGGTTCGTGGGCGGCAAGACGAACGCGTGCTACAGCGCCGTGGACTACAACGTCCTCAAGGGGCGCGCCGGCCGCGCCGCAATCGTCTCGGAGATAGCGGAGACCGGCGAGGTCACGGTCGTCACTTATGCTCAACTGCTCGACATCGTCAAGAAATACGCCGCCGCGCTCCGGGGCATGGGCATCGCCAAAGGCGACAGGGTGGTCATCTACATGCCGATGGGAGTCGAGTCGGTGGCGGCGATGCTGGCATGCGCTCGCATCGGAGCGATCCACGTGGTCGTCTTCGCGGGGTTCTCCTTCCAGGCGGTCGCGGACAGGATCGAGCTCTCGGGGGCCGAGTACGTGCTCTGCCAGGACGTCAACCACCGCAGGGGTTCCACCGTGGAACTGAAGAAGGTCGTCGACGATGCCATCGCGGTCCTTCCCACAGGGTTTGTGAAGAAGGTCGCGGTCCTGCGCAAGGCCGCCGAAGAGCGCCCGATGGAGCCTGGCAGGGACATCACCTGGGACGAGTTCCTCGCTCTCGGCGAGGGCCAGAGCGGCGACGTGGAGATAATGGAGTCCAACGAGCCGCTGTTCCTCCTGCCCACCTCGGGTACGACCGCCAAGCCGAAGGTGACCGTGCACGTCCACGGCGGATACCAGCAGTACGTCTATTCGATGGGCCAGTGGATCTACAAGATGCGCCCCGAGGACGTGTGGTTCGCGACGTCCGACATCGGCTGGATCGTCGGCCACTCCTACAACGTCTACGGGCCGCTCATCTCCGGCTGCACCACCGTGCTCTACGAGGGCACGCCTGACTACCCCCGGGACGACATGCTCTGGGACGTCATCGAGCGCAACAAAGTCAGCGCGCTGTGGATATCCCCGACGGGGGTCAGGGCCCTCATGAAAATGGGAATCGACAAGCTCCGTGGGCACGACCTTAGCTCCATCGAGAGGGTCTTCTGCGCGGGCGAGGTGCTGAACCCGGCCGCCTGGGAGTGGCTCCAGGAGGAGGTCTTCTCCGACACGATCCCGGTCATCGACCACATGTGGCAGACTGAGACGTCCGGCCCCGTCATCGGCAACCCGTACGGGCTGGGCATGTACCCCATCAAGCCCGGCTCGTCGACGCTGGCCGTTCCGGGTGTGCTTGTCGATATCGTGGACGTGAACACGGGCAAGGTCTGCGGGCCCGGCGAGAAGGGCATGTTCGTGATCAAGAAGCCGTTCCCCGGGCTGACGCCGACACTGTGGGGCGACACCGACAGGTACCGCAAGGACTACTGGGAATACGTGGACACCTTGAAGGGGATGTACTGCTCGGGCGACGGGGCGTACCGCGACGAGGACGGCTACATCTGGTTCGTGGGAAGGGCCGACGAGGTCATCAAGATAGCTGCGCACCGCATCGGGACCATCGAGATCGAGAACGCGCTCATCTCCCACAAGGACGTAATGGAGTGTGGCGTCTCGGGGGTGCCCGACGAGCTGCGGGGCGAGGTGGCCTGCGCCTTCGTGGTGCTGCGCACTGACGCGGAGCCCTCCGACGAGCTCAAGAAGGCACTCATCAAGCACGTGCGCGACGTGATGGGGCCGATAGTGGTCATCAGGGACATCCAGTTCGTCAGCATGCTTCCCAAGACCAGGAGCGGCAAGATCATGCGGCGCGTCATGAAGCGTCTCTGGCTGGGCGAGGACCTCGGCGACCTGTCGACCATCGAGGATGGGGCCTCGGTCGAGGAGATCCGCGACGCCATCGGCAAGATGAAAGTGTAGCGCCGGCGTCCCGCCGGCATGGTGTGATATCGTAGCGCCGGCGTCCCGCCGGCAATAGCGTAGCGCTGGCCTCTGGCCGGCATCATCCGGGTGTTGCTGATACTTCTTGAAGCACCCGCGCAGAAGTACGATACTTTGAAACGAATCGGGGCCGTTAGCTCAGTTGGTAGAGCACCGGACTTTTAATCCGGGTGTCATAGGTTCGATCCCTATACGGCCCACCAACCCTTTCGGCTTTCTAAGGCCATATTAAGCAATCCAAGGAATAAGCAGCGACTTGGGTGATTCGCGGATTTCGAGCTATGT
>Ga0209429_10001007_pt1 | contig 18139 bp, 17 predicted proteins | sample BarGraNGADG00212_3_FD_184493 | JGI IMG/M metagenome (GOLD analysis project Ga0209429, IMG submission 184493) | Arctic peat soil microbial communities from Barrow, Alaska - Barrow Graham LP Ref core NGADG0004-212 (SPAdes) (version 2) | ecosystem: Environmental > Terrestrial > Soil > Wetlands >...
TTGCCGTGCCGATACGTTCCGGCTCGACGGTTTTGGTCACTGCCATAAGCTTAATTGAAAGAGGATCACGGCCAGCGCGTTGTGCGGCTGCGGCTATCCTCTGTTTAATGATATTGATGTTGGAGCTGATTTGGGTTTCCATAGAATTACCTGAAATTTAATGCTTTTAGATTTTTGAGTTCTTCCAGAACTTCGCCAAGAGGCAGGCCGATAACATTCGTATAAGAACCGCGGATTGATTTAATGAAATAGGCGCCTTTTCCTTGTACGGCGTAACCGCCCGCTTTGTCGTATGGCTCATCGCAGCTTACGTACCATTCCATCTCTTCAGGCGATATCTTTTTAAACTGCACCGTCGATCGAATCACTTTGGTTTTATAGACTTTAGTAGCGACGTGAGCAAGAGTAAACCCGGTGAAAACTTTATGCTCCCTATCGCTTAGTCTATCTAGCATTTCGCGCGCCTGCTTTTTGTTTTTGGGCTTGCCTAGAATCAGATCGTCAATGACCACGATTGTATCCGCGCCCAACACCCAGGCATCAGGATTCTTTTGGGCGATTGCCATTGCCTTGTTGCGCGATAGCCGCCGGACATGCTCACGCGGGCTCTCACCTTGTAGATATTCTTCATTGACATGAGCGGGGATTACCTTGAACTTCAAACCCACAGAGCGCAGCAGTTTCTGCCGCCGTGGCGATGCGGAAGCTAAAATAAAGGATTTCGATAAACGAATAGTCATTGGTTTGTGTCTTTTAGCAAATGAATTAGTGCTCTTATTCCAGATTAAATTTCACCTGTCAATTGCAAATTGTAATTGCATATTTATCCATCTTAGAGTTATCATGTAAAATAGAAATGGTATAATTATAATAAGGAGGTGAATAATGAAAAAAACACTATTAATATTTTTAGCTGTCATTTTCTTGGTTTCTTTTTCGGGACTGGCTTTGGCCGCTCAAAGAATTGTCCAATTAACTATACCCGGCTGTTCCTCCTGAAACTCCAACTCCAGGATAGGTTCTATCCTGAAAAAAATTGACGGCGTGACGAAATATGAGAATAAAGGACATGATCTGTTGATTGTTAATTTTGATGACGAAAAGACTACCCTCAACATGATTATCAATGAACTCAAAAAAGGGAAATTTATTATCAATGGGGAGCCGATATATTTGAAATAATGCCAGTAAACCTCGCGCCCTCGATATCATCTTTGATTATAAAATGGTATAAACCTAAAGGTATTTCTTCTTTTTTGCCGCTTCCAGAGTATCGACCACTTTTTTTACATCCTGTGAGCGGTCTTTTTTGCAAATCAGTAAGGCGTCTTTGGTTTCGACTATTATTAAATCCTTTACTCCGACAAGAGCGACAAGCTTTTTAGGGCTGTAAACAAGAGCGCCTTCAGTATCTGTAAAAATTGCGCTGCCGCCGCCGATCAAGGCATTGCCTTGATTATCTTTTGCCGATATTTTCCAAAGGGCGTCCCAACTGCCCACATCGCTCCAGCCGAAATCTCCGGGCAGTACAAAGACGTTCCCGGCTTTTTCCATAACGCCATAATCGATAGAAATGGATTTCAGCCCTTTATAAACTTTCGGCACGGTAGCTTTTTCTTTAGGGGTTCCTAACGATTCCTTGATTTTCATCAGCCCCAGATGCAGTTCCGGTAGAAAACGGTTTATTTCATTCATGATGGTCGAGGCTTTCCAGATAAACATGCCGCTGTTCCAATAGAAATTCCCGCTTTGCACAAATTTTCGGGCTTTGAGTAAATCCGGTTTTTCCCGGATAGATTTTACCCGGAAGACTTCTTTGCCAGCTACCCGTCCTAGAGAATCGCCGCCTTCCAGATAGCCGAAACCGGTTTCGGGGCCGGAAGGTTTGATGCCGATTGTTACCAGGCCTCCTTCTTGATCGGCAACTTTTGCGGCAGCGCTGATAACCTCCAGATATTTACGGCAATCGCCAATGGCGTGATCGGAAGGCAGGACAATCATAACATCATCGGGAACTATTTTTTGGATATGCAAAGCAGCCAGTCCGATACAGGCAGCCGTATTTTTCCCCACAGGCTCAATAATAATGTTTTGGGCTGGAATTTCCGGTAGCTGCTTGATTAACTCCCGGGCGTGTTTTTTCCCTGTTACGATTAAGATATTCTCCGGTGGAATGAGTGATTTGATGCGGTCAACTGTTTCCTGAATGATCGTCCGTTTGCTGACAATATCGAGTAAATGTTTAGGCTTTCTTTCTCTGCTACGGGGCCAGAATCTTGTGCCTCTTCCACCGGCCATGATGACTGCGTACATTTATTAGGACTCCTCTAATTTTTGGTAGCTTAACACTATATTTATTCTTTATGTATCAGTTTTTTTATGTTAGCAATTACCAGTTTCCCAAAGCGGAAAAACAAAAAAATACAAAATTAAAGCAGGAGGGTAAATTTTATGAGAAAAAATAATCGTAGGTTTTTAATGGGAATACTCGGCGCCATCATCATGTTTGTTCTTGTACTTGGCAGCACACCTGCTATTGCCGACTATCCGGAAAGGGCGATTACCATTTTAGTCGGTTTTGCGCCCGGCGGCAGTATGGATTTAAGTGCCAGAGCATTGGCCAGATCGGCGGAAAAAATTTTGGGGCAACCCATAATCATTGAAAATAAAACCGGCGGCACCGGCACTGTCGCGCTGGCAGCCCTGCTTTCGCAAAATCCGGATGGGTATACGCTTTGCGGTACCCCCAGCTCTGTTCTGATCCGTGTTTCGCAAATGCAGCAAGTTCCTTTTAAGCCATTAAAAAGTTTCAAACCCATCATTGGTTTTACCGAGCCGCTGTTAGGAATTGTCGTTAAAAATGATGCTTCGTGGAAAACCATAAAAGATTTGGTCAGGGAAGCGAAAAAGAACCCCGGCAAAATAAAATTTGCCACTACCGGAGTGGGCAGCACAACCCAGGCCGCTGTTGATGAAATTGCCGCTGCCGAAAAGCTACAGATGATCCACGTTCCCTATAAAGGCAGCATAGAAGCGCTCACGTCATTATTGGGTGGCCATGTTGATTTTGCTTCGCTGACCTCGGAATTGGTGCCGTCGGTGAAATCCGGACAGACACGCCTTCTGGCAGTCATGAGTAAAAAAAGATCGCCTAAATTTCCCGCTGTTCCCACTCTGAAAGAAGCCGGTTATGATTTTGTCAACGATGCCGTGTTTGCCGTAGTCGGGCCAGCCAACCTTCCCCCGGAAGTGGCAAAAAAACTGGAAGTGGCTTTTGCAAAGGCAACTAAAAGCAAGGAATACCTGGAAGAGCTCGATAAGATTGATATGGTGCCGGTCAATTATAGCAGCAAAGAATTCGATAATTTCTTGAGAATTCAATGGAAAAAAATAAATAAGCATTTGATTGCGAGTGGACTGATCAAGGAAGCGGCAACATTGCCGGAGTAAAAAACGGTTTTTTTATGGCAGAAAAAACTAATCATCTGAAGTAGAGGATTATGGATAAACGGGAAATTGCAGGCGGCCTTATCTGGCTTTTTTTTGCCGTGCTGGTAATAATTTCATCATTGAAATTGGGAGTTGGTGAGTTTCATAATCCAGGCCCCGGTTTCTTTCCTTTTTGGTCCGCGCTCTGCCTTGGAATTATTACCATGATGCTGCTGGGGAATCATTTTTTAAAAAAGGACGCGGCAGAGAATACTTCAATCGCCGGTATTTGGAAAACCCTTAATTGGGGCAGGAATGTTGTCATTGTAATAGCCCTTTTTATTTATTGTCTGGTCTTGCCCATACTTGGTTATATTCCGGCGACACTTGGATTAATGATGATCTTGTTTTACACAGGCAAGATGAAACCATGGGCGGTTATCTGTGCCGCTTTGCTGGCTGTTCTATTGACCTATTGTCTGTTTTATTACGGTTTGAAAACTCCGCTTCCCCGGAGCATCTGGCCTTTTTAATTTGAAATTGGAATGGTGTTTTTTTGGATACATTGCAGGGTTTATTATATGGCTTTTCCGTAGCGTTGCAGCCGAATAATATTTTTCTCGTTTTTGTGGGTTGTGTTTTAGGAACACTGGTCGGTGTCCTGCCGGGCATAGGTCCTGTGGCAGCTATTTCTATTCTTCTGCCTTTAACTTTTCAGCTGACTCCCGCCGGCTCAATTATTATGCTGGCCGGAATTTATTACGGCGTAATGTACGGTGGCTCCACAACTTCCATTCTGGTTAATGTGCCCGGTGAAACGGCATCGGTTGTTACCTGTTTGGACGGTTATCAAATGGCACGGCAGGGACGTGCCGGTTCCGCCTTAGGAATTGCCGCCTTCGGGTCTTTCATTGCCGGTACTATCGGCTTGATCGGTTTACAGTTTATTGCCGAACCGCTGTCCGCTGTTGCTTTGAAATTCGGTCCGCCCGAGTATTTTGCCCTTATTCTCCTGGGTTTCATGTTCATCTCTTACCTTTCTCATGGCTCTATGCTCAAAGCAGGCCTGATGGCCTTTCTGGGATTGATCTTAAGCAGTGTGGGGCTTGATCCCATTACTGCCCAGCAGAGAATGACTTTTGGGGTATTAAATCTTTATGAGGGATTAGGTGTCGCGCCGCTGGCTATGGGATTGTTTGGTGTCGCCGAGGTTTTTAATAGCCTGGAAAAAACTATATCCACCAAAATATTGAAAGTCAAAATCAAGAATTTATTTCCCAACAAATTAGACTGGCTGCAAAGTAAATGGGCGATTTTGCGCGGAACATTGATCGGCTTCTTTCTTGGTATTCTGCCGGGCGGAGGGCCGGTTCTTTCCACATTTATTGCCTATGGAGTTGAAAAAAGAGTGGCAGCCAATCCCGAAAGATTCGGTAAGGGAGCGATCGAAGGAGTGGCCTCGCCGGAAGCGGCCAATAACGCCGCCACATCAACTTCTTTTATTCCTCTTTTGACTCTGGGTATCCCGCCAAACGTCGTGTTGGCGGTTCTTTACGGGGCGTTTCTCATCCACGGAGTTGTTCCCGGCCCTCTTTTGATTCAGGAACATCCGGATGTATTCTGGGGTTTACTCGGCAGCATGTACATAGGAAATGTGATGCTGTTAATTTTAAATCTGCCGCTGATTCCTCTTTGGGTGCAGGTACTTCGAATTCCTGATAGGGTTTTGTACCCGTTGATTCTTCTTTTTTGTGTGATTGGAGCATATTCGATCAATAATAATGTTTTCGATATTATTGTGATGGTTATCTTTGGGATATTAGGGTATCTGTTCAAAAAATTCGGCTATGAAGCAGCGCCACTTATCCTGTGCTTTGTTTTGGGGCCGATGTTTGAAGTCAATCTCAGGCGATCACTGCTCATATCCCAGGGCAGCTTTTCTATCTTTTTCACCCGGCCGATTGCTCTTACGGCAATTGTTGTTTGTGTTGTTCTTTTGCTGTTCAATATTTATCAAACATTTGCCGGGAAAAGCAGGCCTGCGGTTATAAGTGAATGATGTAGAGAAACTTTGTAATCTTTGATTTCCTCCGCTGGCGCGAAGTCGGGAGAATTTCCGAGAGGTGTCACCCGGCATGCGCTGGTTAAACGCAGTGACGGAGGTGGATAAAAATTATATGTCAACACCAGCATATCCGGAAATAACATTAAAAAAAGGGCGGGAGGCGGCGCTGCGGCGCGGCCATCCTTGGGTATTCTCCGGCGCTCTCGACGCAATTAAAGGGAAGCCCGCTGAAGGGGATATTGTTTTAGCCAAAGATGCAGCAGGAAAACCACTGGCTTTGGGTTTTTTCAATCCCCGCACCGACATTGCTTTTCGTGTTTTGACTTCAAATTGTAATCTGGCTGTCTCTGCCGATTTTTGGCAAGACCGTCTTAAGTCAGCCGGCAAATTGCGGCAAAGGATTATCAATGAGCAGACTGATGCTTATCGTCTTGTCAATGCCGAGGGCGATGGATTTCCCGGGTTGATTGCCGATGTTTATGGATCAACTCTGGTAGTATCCATTACTACCGCCGGAATGGAAAAACAAAAAGGTAATATTTTGGATGCTCTTGTTTCTTCGTTAAAACCGGCGCGGATTTATGAACAGAGCCAGGGACGGTCCCGAACGCTCGAAGGCCTGGAAGAGCGCAAAGGTTTTATTTATGGCGATAATCAATCGGCACCCGTGCAAATAAAGGAAAATGGTTTTACATTTGAAGTGGATTTTATCGGCGGTCAGAAAACCGGTTTTTTTCTTGACCAGCGGATTAATCGGGAAAAGTTAGGCGCGCTTGGTCGCAATGCCAATGTTTTAAACTGTTTTTCCTATACCGGAGCTTTTTCCGTTTATTGTGCCGCGGGTGGGGCTAAACGGGTCGTCTCTTTGGATACATCCGACTCGGCTTGCGTTGCTGCCGCGCAAAATTTGCAGCTCAATGGTTTTTCTCGGGATACTCATCCGGTAATTGATGCTGATGTTTTTGATTATTTGCGCAATATGCAGGAAAACTTTGATCTGATTATTTTAGATCCTCCGGCCTTTGCCAAGACCAAACGTGATGTGGCTCGCGCCACGCGGGGGTATAAGGAAATTAATTTGCAGGCAATTCGGCATCTTGCCCCCGGCGGAATACTGGCGACATTTTCCTGTTCCAATTTTATGGAAGAAGATTTGTTTTACAAGATTGTGCAAGGCGCAGCGCGTGATGCCGGAGCACATTTGCAGCTTTTATCCAGACTAGAGGCCGGTCCCGATCATCCCATTGGCCTTGGGCATCCCGAAGGGCGCTATCTCAAAGGATTGCTCATCAGAAGGAATAGCTGAAGATTGATTAGTTTGAAGATTCAGGGCGTCACTCGGATGAACACTATGGCTGTCCCCCTAAGAGATAACCACGATTAGTGAATGGGCGAGTGACCAGATTAAAATAATAACCGTTATTAGAATGCAGGCATAAGCCAAAAGCTTGATCCAAACTGTTTCCGGCTTATTTTCATTATAACCCATCAGAAAGCCCAAGAGTATTCCCGATAATATCCCGCCGCCGTGTGCCCAGTTATTTATGCCACCAATGATAAGTCCGAAAATTACCAGTCCGACAACCCAACCCATAGCCTGCTTGAATATAGCTTGTCCGTAATAGCCGCTGCGGCTTTTTCCATAATACAATATCGCGCCGATTAAACCGCAGATACTGGCGGAAGCGCCGATGGTGAAAGGAACACCAAATACTATGGAAGCGGCAAAGCCGGCCACTCCGGTGAGTATGTACAGGTTGATGAAACGATAGAAACCGAATTCACGCAGGATAAAGGGTCCTAGTTGATACAGCGCCATCATATTGAAAGCTATATGTAAAATACCTCCGTGCAAAAATGAAGCGGAAATCAAAGTCCAGATGCGATGAAATTGAATAACCGGAATGGTGCCGGTTGCGCCCAATAAAAAAAGACTTTGGCTTGATGGCGCAAGAAAATTAAACATGCCGCCGCCGGATAGAATTCCCCTCGGATCCAGCAGCAAGGAAAGAATATAGAAGGCAATGTTAATATAGATAATGGTTCTTACCGGGTCGGAACCAAGAAAAATATTTCTGATGACACCCGCGGTATTGTGCAATCCCGGCCTTAGAATTCCGCAATAAGGGCAGGAAGGCTCATCCGCGCTGATCAGCTTGCGGCAGTTGGGGCACAATATTGATTTTCTTTCTGAAGCCATTGACGATCCTTTATAACTTTATTAGGGCACCTAATTAACAACATTGGCCCAAGTTGTAAAGAAAAATACCGGGATTGTTGAGAGGTTGCCCCATCTATGCTATATGGTATCTGTAAACAGGGAAACTTTGAAAAATGGCTTCGCCGCGTCTCAAAATCTTTTTCGCTGATGTCCTGAGATTTTCTGATTGTGATCAATATTAAGAGGATATTCCCATTGTAGGGATGGGCGAAAAATCTTTGATTCACCGCTTGCGAAATATTTTTCAATTGCTAGGCGAAGTTCTTTATGGAGGTTTGTTTTGCGGCTTAAAGATCATGTGATAATAAAAATCGAGTCAATAGCTTTTGGCGGGCATGGGGTTGGCCGTGTTAATAATTTCGTTGTTTTTATACCTTTTGCCGCTTGTGATGATGAACTGGAAGTTGAAATCGTCGAACTAAAAAAGAAATTTGCCCGCGGCAGAATATTAAAGATATCAAAACCATCACTTCTGCGCGATGTTCCTTTATGCAGTTATTACGAAAACTGCGGCGGTTGTTGCTACCAGCATTTGAAATATGAACATCAGTTAAAAATAAAAAAGAAGCAAGTTCAGGAAGCTTTTCAGAAAATCGGCAAGATGGCGGCTCCGCCTGTCTTGGAAGCGATAGCCTCGCCCGAGGCCTATCACTACCGGGGGAAAGCTCAGTGCCATGCCACAAAGGCGATCTCCGGCTGGAAACTTGGTTTTCTGGATGTGTCCGGCGGTAAAATTATTGATATCGAACGATGCGAAATAATGGAAGAAACAATAAACGATAAAATTAGAGAATTACGGGAAAACCACAAACTACTGAGTGTGGAAAGCAATTTAACAATCTGGTCGGAATCGCCAGGTGACGCGTCGCAGAATAAGGATCTAATTAAACGCACGGTAAAAGGGAAGGAATTTTTCGTGCCGCGCGGGGGATTTTTTCAGGCCAACTTATATTTGACGGATCGATTGGTAGATGAGGTTTGCCGTCTGGTAATGTCCGAGAAAATAAATACCATAGTTGACGCCTATTGCGGCAGCGGCCTTTTTTCCATTTTTCTTTCACCTTATGCCCAAAATGTTGTCGGTATTGAGACGGGTGAGCAGGCGGTACATTTCGCGCAGATGAGTGCCGAAAGACAGGGCGTACGGAACACAAAATTTATTTGCGGCGAAGTTGAAAGTGTATTGCCGCAAGAATTTACATCCAGTGCGGATAAAATTGATTTGTTGGTGCTGGATCCTCCCCGCAGCGGTTGCGACGGTGCGGTTTTAAAGGCAATTACGATCTTACGGCCACAAAAAGTTATTTATATTTCCTGCAATCCGGCAACACAGGCGCGGGATATTAAGTATTTGTGTGAATTTGGCTATGATCTTTTGAGTTTATTGCCGCTGGACATGTTTCCCCAAACTGAGCATATTGAAGTTATTGGTCACCTGTCGCTCAGATAAAAAATAGTGGCCGCGAGAATTCCCCTCTTTTAAAAAGAGGGGTTTGGGGGAAATTTTAGGGAAGATAAAATATTTTTATGGCTTTCGGGGGAAAATGTTGATAGTTTACTTTTTTATAGATAAACTATGTTCAAAATACGAGGGGAGATAAAAATGTCATCAAAAAGTAAGGAAGTCAGAATTGAACAGCGCCGGATTTCAGAGGCTAAGCTGGCATTGCGATTGAAGAAATTGGCTGAAAAGGGGATTAGCAAAGAAGACGCCCAACGCGACTCTCTTGTTAAAAATTTAAAGTCCAAAATTCGCGAAACTAATGTCCGCATAGCTGCTTTTGAGAAGAATATTAAGCTTGCCCAGGCATTGGCGCAGGCTAAAGCGGAGAAATTAGCCGCACCGCCAAAGAAAAAAGAAAAATCCAAGGCGAAACCGGCAGAGCCAGTTGCCCAGCAACCCAAAAAGCAGAAAGAAAAACATGAATCACATCCGGAAGCAGCAGTCGAAGCGCCTAAAAAAAGAGAGGTAGCTCCGGCTGATCAAGAAACTAAAGAAAAACCGCAACCAGCAGTCCCGGTCCAGGCAGAACACAAGCCGCAACCGGCTCCTCCGGCTCAAGTCCAGACTGAGAAACAACCGACAGCACCCAGTGAAGCGGAACAAATACCAAAAGTGGTAAAGAAACCGGCTGCTGCCAAAGAGGAATCAAAAGAAAAACCCAAGGCGAAACCGTTAAAGAAGCCGGCCGCTACGGAAAAGGCACCGCCAAAACCGAAAGCGGCAAAGAAAGCTCCTGATAATGCTAAAGCTGCAGCACCAAAAAAAACGCCGGCAAAAAAAGCAGCACCTAAATCAAAGAGTTAGAATTTCGAAAAGAAAAAAGGGCAAACCTAAACAGTTTGCCCTTTTTTTGATCATTTGGCGTTCCCACGGGGGGTCGATCCCCGAACCCCCCTCTGTTTGCTTTTAACAGGTGATATAGATTCTACATATCCCAACAGCTTGTGCTGGAACTTATCCACGAGGGATTGTCTGTTGATGAATCACAGCATATCGATGTTAAAGAACTTATTGCAATGGGGTCTTTGTAAGGTGTCCAGCCATAATATCCATTGACAAGTAAAAACAGCCACCCTATATTTCTAATCATCAAGAATAATGTTCAATCAAATTGACCGACAATTAAATTGAGGAGATTCAAAATGTTCAATGTGTATTTTTTTCTTGTGTTCATCTTTGCGATTGTTGACTGGTATGCTGTATGGAAAGACAATTATAAGCTTCGTTATTTGACCAAACCTCTTACGTTGATGGCATTGATATTATGGTTCACAATTTCCGGCGGATGGCAGGGACCAACGGCAATATTTGGTGTAGGATTGATTTTCTCGCTTGCCGGGGATATTTCCCTGCTTAAAGGGATTCTAATGGCGAGGCCTGGTTTCTTTCAACTCGGGCTTGTGTCGTTTTTGATAGTCCAGGTACTCTACATTATCGGATTTAACGGCACGATTCCATCCGTGAGCATTAGTTCCTTTGTGTTACTGTGCATTACCGGAATAGTCGTTTTTCTTTTAGCACGCTACATTGTAGGTGGTCTGCGCCTTACTCCCGAGGGGAAGAAGCAACAGGCGCCGGTAATACTCTACATGATAGCACTATCGCTGATGTTTTTCTCCGCGGCACTCACTCTGCTTCGACCGGAATGGCCTTTGGTGCCCGCCGGGCTTGTGAGCATCGGGGCGGCACTCTTTTTCACATCAGACACTGTTCTGGCTTCGGATAAATTCGTGAAGCCGTACAAGTACTCAGGAATTCTGCGTATTATTACTTACCATCTTGCCCAGATCGCGATTGTAAGCGGTGTGCTTCTTGGTTTTAAAGTCTGATTATATTGCGGCGATTGAGGAATAATTCTTAAACAGTATACTGGAGAAACGGGTCTGCTCGACTCAAACAAAAATATTGATTTAAAGTTTACTATTATGAAGGAAAGAACTGATGTCAAAAGTTGCACTTATCCGCTGTGGTCCCGGAGACACATCGTATGAATTCGTTAGCTGGACCGACACGAATGACGACGGATTTATACAAGATAAAGAAGTTGTGTGGTCGAGACGAGATGGCAAAGATGAGTTGGTAAATTTGACTCAGAATTTTGCATCGTCCGAATACTCTGATCAATGTTTAAGGCCAAAATTAATCGTTACGTATGAGGCTGTTCCCGAGCCGGCAACGATGCTGCTTCTGGGTTTAGGCCTGGTTGGACTGGCAGGATTAAGAAAGAAATTTCTGGGCTAGTCATATCCTCACAGATGTAAAAAAGAAAGGCCGTGTCAATTGACTCTGCCTTTCTTTATTTTCAGCGATAACGATTATCAGCTGAAATCCTGTATAGATTGGCAAAAACAGAAAACAACATTACATGAAGCAATAAGTAAAAACTCATACTATCCTGCTGCTATAAATTACCTTTATAGAAAAATATCGGAACATTTCAGGGCTGACCGATAATCGGATGGGCGAGTGAAAGACACCGCTTAGACGGACTGTACAGGATAGGGGATCTTGCTGTCATTTTATAAAAAAATATAGCGATTTTATGTAAATAATGTTTTTATATAGGCAATAATCCGACTATTTCTTTGCTGTATTTAGATAAATAGTAATAATATCAAAATAATATTTGGCGTCCCCACGGGGAGTCGAACCCCGGTTACAGCCGTGAAAGGGCCGTGTCCTAGGCCACTAGACGATAGGGACGTTATTGGCCTGGTGTTTATACAAGTTGCGCCTTATATATTGTTAAAAGTATAATGTCAAGTATTGATGTTGCTCGTTCGTCAAAAGTATAATAATAGTCATACCGGCAGGGAATCCCGGCGCGTGCTGGGAAAAGCCAGTATCCAGAACATATTGAAATTAGGTTTTGGATTACCCAACTAAGTCTTTGATAGTATAAAGATTGCCACGCCATCCTATGAATAACCCGGAATTACGTGGTTTGTGGTCGTTACAATAGTATCTTAATTTATATAAGGAGGTCAATTATGAACATCCGTGATTTTAGAAAAACAGAACAGGATATTAATGACATATTTGTTAATCGCTGGTCGCCCCGGGCGATGTCCGGGCAGGAGATTGATGAGAAAACATTGCTTACTCTTTTTGAAGCTGCACGCTGGGCGCCTTCAGCCAATAATAATCAGCCCTGGCGCTTTATTTACGCTCGCAGAAACACAGAGCACTGGGATACGTTTTTCAATCTGCTGGCAGAAGGTAATCAGGTCTGGGCAAAAGATGCCGCTGTGTTGATCGTTGTTATTTCTAAAACTACTTTTGATAACGGTAAACCTTCGATAACGCACTCTTTTGATGCAGGAGCCGCCTGGGTAAGCTTCGCGTTGCAGGGTTCGCTTGCCGGTCTCGTCGTTCACGGCATGCAGGGATTTGATTACGATAAGGCAAAAGAGATTTTGCGCGTTCCCGATGGGTATCAGGTGGAGGCAATGATTGCCGTGGGTAAAAAAGGCAAGAAAGAAGATTTGCCTGATTATCTGCAGGAACGGGAATTTCCCTCATCAAGAAAGACCACTGCTGAATTGGCTATGGAAGGCTCTTTCCATACTTTTGAGGCTTAGATATGATTGAAAATACCATAGAGGCATGGCACAAATTAGTTGAAGCGAAGGATGCGGCCGGGTTGGAAAATATTCTTGCGGAAAATGTTGTCTTCCATTCCCCGGTTGTTCATACGCCACAAGAGGGAAAACAGATAACCAAACTGTATCTTGCCGCGGCTCTTTACGTTTTCAATAATGACAGCTTTAAATATCTCAGAGAAGTCATTTCCGGCAACAACGCGTTTCTGGAGTTCTCTACAGTGATAGAAGGTATCACCGTTAATGGTGTGGACATGATCAGTTGGGGCGCGGATGGCAGGATTACCGATTTTAAGGTTATGATTCGTCCGCTAAAAGCCGTCAACTTAATCCATCGAATGATGGGAGAGATGCTGCAAAAGATTAAGCCAGGTTGAATACAGAATAAAATCAATCTCTAGCCAGAAGGCTTTATTGACGGCTAACGAACATCTTTTTTGGAATATTATAGAAACCGGTTACTTTGGGGAACAGATTTTATCCACCGCGATCAGAGCTGAGGAAAAGCTGATGTCGCCGGAGCAGCCGTCGCCCTTGACTGTGTCGCCAATAAAATAAAGTCCTTTAATTGCAGTGCATTCGACGTCCGGCCTGTGTGGCTTGGATTGAGCTGGCGTAAGGACATTGCCGTTCATTACCGGCACAACGGTTTTTCTTTCTTCGATTACCATAGGCATAAAATCCGGGAAGATGGCGGATATCGTGTCTTTGAGTTTCTTTTCTGTCTGCTCGACGGTTTTCGTATCACCGTCAAAGTGCCACGGAAGCATTATGCCCCAAGTCGAGATATATTTTCCGCGAGGCGTGAACGAATCATCGGCATTGGACTGGAAACGAGCCCAGATCGGTATATCAACGCCGAGTATGCTTGAGCGAATATTTGTAATCGGTTTGTCTGTTATAAAGTCGATGGTCAAGCCAGAGCTGTTTTCGATATTTTTTGCGTAATCAAGCGTGGCCTTGGGCAGCAGAAGATTGTCCATCAGGCCAAGTACAAGCGGCAGTCTGGCGGTAAAGATTATGTTTTGGGCGTAATATGTTGCCCTGTCTGTTTTAACGCCAACCGCTCTACCGTTCTCAGTAACTATCTTTTCCGCTTTTTCGTTGAGATGTATTTCACCGTTTCTTTCGATGTGATTTTTCAGCTTGGAAAATATCTGGGCGGAGCCGCCTTTGGGCTCACCCACGCCGATTCCGGCTTTTAATGCCCTTTGCAGGAATTCAATGACTTCGCCCGCGCTGACTTTATTCGGTGTTGGGCACATAATAGTCATGCCGAGGAAGGGCAGGAATGCCTCAACCTCGGAATTCTGAAAAGATGTTTTATAAAAATCGAGCAGGGTTTTATCATACCACACTACAGGATCGGCCTTTTTAATTTTTATCAGCAGAGCGAGGAGTGTAAGCCTTGCCCGAAATGAAAGCATAGGCGTTTTCAAAAAACCTGCAGGGCCTTCGGGTCTTTCCCAGAGCTTGCCTTTGAAGATCAGCTTAGCGTCTTTGGCCTCGGGCAGGAAATCGATTTCTTCGCCGAGCCTTTTGAACACTTCGTTGGCGATGCCCTTGTGCGCAAGCCTGTGCGAATGCGCGCCGTATTCCCAGACATAGCCTTTCTCGTTTCTGTAGGAGAGCGCCCTGCCGCCGATCATGCCGGATGCTTCCAGGACGATAACTCTCCTGCCAGAGTGGGCCAGCAGCGCCGCTACGCTCATTCCGGCGTAACCGGCTCCGATTATGATTGTATCCGCCATAAAAACCTCCAATTAATAGATTAATAAATATTGGATGTCAAAATTTTAGCATTTTTTAAAAGCAGAAGACAACTTTATTTGCCTGAATAACTAATTTGGTATTTACTCAATAAGTATGATATGAAAAACTTAAATGAAAAAAATAACAACAAACTCGTTTCCTGGCCTCCGATGGCCATTGATAATATTGATGATTTCACTGCTGACAATATTTCAGCATCCATCGGCATTGGCCCTTCCTCTTTCGGACAGCTCCAGCCCTATCCCAGCTGCGGCAATGAAACTTGTTCAGTTCTGCGCTGATCCCAAAACCGGGCTCGATGCTCAGGCCGTCGCTACCCTCGTGGATTATGTTCTCGGGCCTAAATCAAATAAGGAAGCCGATCTCCCAAAACTCAAGGGAACTCCTGGAGCCTATTATGAATTCGATACTCGAATCAACTTCTCCAGTTTCTTGCAATACTCCTATAGTAACCAAATTCCGCCTGTTCTCACTAGCCCGGCTTCTCTGCGGTATTCTGTATGGACAGGCAGCCAAGGGGAATCACAAAAAATGCCCGGTAGCTGGAAATTGGTCCCGCCAGCAGGTAAACCTGTAATCATTCACGGAGTACAACGCGACGGTATCACTCCTGACCAGACCACCGGTGTTTACTATGAATACGATTTAAAAAGAACTTTCATCCTTCTCAATCACAAGGGAAGGCAGGTGTTTATTTCCATTTCCAAGCAGATCGATATTTCCGACATCGGTAAAAAAGGTGTCATCTTGGGGAATGATGACGATTGGAATTACTATTATTCGGGCATACCCGGTTCGACCAAAGCAGGCCTGGGCTGGGTTAAATCTTACATCTATGACTTTTTTGCGGTGGGAGTCTATGTCGAATCAGGATCTTCTCCATCCACAGTCAGATCCGGTATTTTTCAATGGATTCGGGCTGGCTGGTCCGGGGTCAATTTTGTTCAAATAAGCCATATCATTAAGGGAATGAAACGAAATGCCAAAAATTCAAAAACAATCCTGGAATCACCAAAATTGCCCGCCCCAAAACAGATAGTCTCGACTTATCAACGGCTTTCAGCCTTGCCCAAAAATGATTTAGTTGAAAGATATACCGCCTTGCAGCAGGCTCGAAAGTCTTTGGCCGTTCTGAGCGGTAAAATCGACACAAATGAAATAAAAAAACAGGACTCCTATGCCAACACTCCTAAAGAACAAATCATTGAAGAATTGATGCTGGAATATTTCAAGATTACCCTGGGCAAGTCATCCTTGTTAGGGAAAAAAGTCGTTTTAGGCATTAATTAATCAGCTATTCCTTAATAAGTGAATAGACCATGATATAATCTTTACGAATATGTTGACAGACAACCAAATTTACAGGCAGCTCCAAATTCAATTAGACAAGTATCCTATTGGATATCCCGCGACACAAAGTGGTGTTGAAATTGATATCCTGAAATATTTTTTTACCCAGCTTCAGGCAAAGATAGCACTGTGCCTTACGCTTCGGTCCATCCCCGTTGCAAAAATTCGTAAAAGGCTCAAAGAAAAATTCAATATCGAATTATCCTCTGATGATTTGCGAGCGATGCTTGACGAAATGTTTATGAAAGGCGTTATCAGCCGATCGGGGAGCGTAGGCTTTCCCCGCTACAGCGTTGCCATGCTGGCGATTGGCATGTTTGAATATCATGTGGATGATCTCACCTATGAGCTGGTGGAAATGATCCAGAAATATTTTGATGAAGCATTTGGCGCGGAATTCTTCCGGTCATCTCTGCCCCAACTGAGGACAAGCCCCCACATGAAGGCGATTGTCCCGGAATATATTGTTGATACGTATGATAATATGCGGCACTTTATCAACAAGACCAAAGAAAACATCCATGTGGCCAACTGCGTCTGCAAGCAGGCGGAAGCCATAATGGGGAAACCTTGCCGGCAGACTGATAATATTGAGGTCTGCCTGCTTTTCGGATCAACCGGTTACGCGGAGCGAGGCAGGGCTAGACAAATATCCAAAGAAGAGTGCCTGAATATTTTGGACATGGCCGAAGAAAAAGGAATGGTCCTTCAGCCCGGAAATTCGCGAAAACCTAACTGCATCTGTATCTGCTGTGGTTGCTGCTGTGGGGTTTTAACGACGGCCAAAAAACAACCCCAGCCAGCCCGATTTTTTGCCTCCAATTATTATGCCCGTATCGATGCGGTTTTATGTGAAGGATGTGGGATCTGCGTGCAACGCTGTCAGATGGATGCGATTATTTCGGAGGATAAAAACTTCCGGGTTGATCTGGACCGGTGTATCGGGTGCGGCCTTTGTGTGACCAAGTGTAAACCGTCAGCTGTGAAGCTGTTCAAAAAAGCAAAGGTTAATGTGCCGCCGATGAACACCGAGATTTTATATTTAAGCATCCTGAGAGAAAGAGCCGGCAGGAAAAAAATGATTGTCAATATGCTTCGGCTGCTTTTGGGAAAGCCTTTGTAATGCCTTTTGCCTCATAGGTATTGACATTTGCCTGCTTAATCTTTAGATTGAAAGAAAAACATAAGGGAAATGAAGTTATGCCGATTTATGAATATAAATGCGATAAGTGTAGAAAACAATTTGAAGTTGTCACCATGAGCATGAGTGAAAAAGCAAATGCGGTATGTCCGAAATGTAAATCTAAAAAAACCAGTAAAATGATGTCCAACTTTGGGCACGGGAAATATGCCTCGCTTAGTTCGGGTAGTTCCAGTAGCGCCAGTGCCGGGAGCAGCTCTAGTTGCTCATCGTGCTCTTCGTCGAATTGCTCGTCCTGCGGGCACTGATTTCATTTTTGTGCTGCAAAAGGCAGGGAATGAAACCGGTGCGATTATCTATGAGCGGGCCATGCGAAGTATCATTTCATCATCTATTTTTCCCTGGGATACGGCCAGGCCATGATACCGCCTTCCATGACCTTGACGTTCTTCCAACCATTGCCCTCCAGTGCCAGCGCCGCTTCGTAGCCACGTAACGATATCTTGCAGTAGCAGATGATTTCTTTGTTCTTGTCTTCGGGAAGTTCTTTCAATCGCTTGCGCAGCACTCCAAGAGGAATGAGCGTTTCGCCGATGCCCAGACGCATTTCCTCGAATTCCTCCGGTCCGCGTGTGTCGATAAGGAATGGCTTCTCGTTGTTTAGCACTTTCTGTCTAACTTCCTTGCAGCTAATGCCCTTGAGCCTGCCTTTTATTTTATTTTGCATAATGTGGGCTGTCGCGATGAAGTGATCGATAGCCAGGGAAAAAGGCGGCGCGTAAGGGAGATCCGCATTAATGATATCTTCAACGGTCAGCTTGCCCTGAATGGCCATTGCCCACTGGGCGATTTGCTTGCTGACATTGCCGGGGCCTATACACTGAGCACCTAACACTTTGCCGGTTTTGCGGTCGGCGATGAGTTTGGTGATCAGGAGTTTTCCTTCCATGAACCCCGGCTTGTCGGGACTGGCATTGATCACGGTGACGATGTCCGAATAGCCTAGTCTTGTAGCCGCTGTTTCAGAAAGTCCCGTGGAACCTGCCGCGTAATC
>Ga0209429_10001009_pt1 | contig 18113 bp, 6 predicted proteins | sample BarGraNGADG00212_3_FD_184493 | JGI IMG/M metagenome (GOLD analysis project Ga0209429, IMG submission 184493) | Arctic peat soil microbial communities from Barrow, Alaska - Barrow Graham LP Ref core NGADG0004-212 (SPAdes) (version 2) | ecosystem: Environmental > Terrestrial > Soil > Wetlands >...
CAGCAGCAGCAGGGGCACCTGCATCAGTAACACTGACAATTACAACATCAGGAGGATCATGCGGAACAACACTTGCAACAAAAACCATAACAGTCAATCCTAATCCAACAGTAAGTGCAGGCGGAGCTATGGCAGCAATCTGTCAGGGCGGCACTTCAGCAGCTCTTGGCGGATCATTTGGTGGGGGAGCAACTTCAGCAGTATGGAGTGACGGAGCAGCAGGTGGTTCATTTACAAATAATACGGGAGCCACACCAGGCTCAACAACCTATACGGCAGCAGCAGGGGCCCCGGCATCAGTAACCCTGACACTGACAACATCAGGCGGATCGTGTAGCACTACACTTGCAACAAAAACTATAACAGTCAATCCTAATCCGACGGTAAGTACAGGCGGAGTTACAGCAGGGATATGTCAGGGTGGAACAACAGCGGCCCTGAACGGATCCTTTGGCGGGGGAGCCACAGCAGCAGTCTGGTCTGACGGAGGTGTTGGCGGAACATTTGCAAATAACGGAGGAATAACTCCAGGGACGACTACATGGTCGGCACCAGGCGCATACAGCGGTGTAGCGTCACTTACACTTACAACAAGCGGCGGTGTTTGCGGAACAGCTTTTGCCAGCAAACCAGTTACAGTAAACCCGACCCCGACAGTTGTAATTACAAATCCGGCTGCAGTATGTGCGCCTTCAACAGTAGATCTTACTGCTCCTGCAATTACTGCAGGTTCGACAGGAGGACTAACATTCACATATTGGACTAATCCGGGTGCGACAATCGCATATGCTACACAAACTACTGCCGGTGCTGGGATCTATTATATAAAAGGTTCTACTGTTCCAGGGTGTACTGATATTAAACAGGTTATAGTAACGGTAAATCCGCTGCCGGCTACCTCGGTTATTTCAGGTGATCCAAATCTCTGCGATAATGCTGCCAACAAGGTATATCAGGTAATAAATACTCCAGGTTCAACTTATGCATGGAGTGTTCCAGTTGCCCCGGTTATTCTCACAAAGAGCTTTGATGTCGGCCTCTACTTTATGCTTGTAAATACAACCGGTACTTCCGGTTCAGGAAATATTCAGGTAATTGAGACAATTACAGCAACAGGATGTATAGGAACACCCAAAACATTTAATGTAACAGTTTCTCCGATATCTCCGGGAGCAGTTGTTGCAGGACCGCTTACTGTTTGTCAGGGTGATGCCGGAGTAACTTATTCTGTTCCGAACAATGCCGGTTCAACATATTCGTGGATTGTTCCCGCGGGAGCTTCAATAACTTCAAATCCTGTTCTCAACAATATACTTGTTACATTCTCCGCACTGGGAGGACAAGTATCAGTTATAGAAACAACCTCTGGAGGTTGTACAACAGTTCATACGGCTACTACTGTAACAGTAAATCCGTTGCCAACAGCTTACAACCTTACAGCTCCTGTAGCTTATTGTTCTGCCGGTACCGGAGTAACTGTTACATTATCCAATTCACAAACAGGTGTGAATTATCAGCTATATAATTCACTAGGAGTAGTAGGAGCAGCAGCTCCCGGAATAACAGGTTCTCCAGTAACATGGTTGAATAAAACAGCAGAATCATATCATGTAATTGCAACAAACAGCGTAACCGGCTGTGTTGCACCAATGAACGGAACGGTTGTGGTAGTAGTTAATGGTATTGTTCCCGGATCGATTGCTCTTAACCAGACTATCTGCGAAAATGATAATCCTAACCCATTTACAAGCGTGACAGATGCCACCGGAAGCGGACTGATTTCATACCAGTGGCAGTTAAGTTCAGACGGAGTAACTTTCGGTAATATACTTGGAGCAACTTCTTCAGTATATAGTTCCGCTCCTCTTATAGCTGATACCTGGTACCAGCGTATTGCCATGTCAACTCTGAGTACAAGTACCTGTTCATCTACATCCAATATCAGTAAAGTAACTGTTAATAATTTCATGCCGGGTTCTATATTAGGTGTTCAGACAATATGTGATGGTTTACCTCCAGCTGCGTTTACAAGTGTCACACCAACCGGCGACGGGATCTTTACATATCAGTGGAAAGACAGCCCCGATGGTACTACTTTTACAAATATTGGCGGAGCTCTCGGTGAAACCTATACTGCCGGGATCTTAACACAGGATATGTGGTACAAGAGAGCTGTAACATCGACTTTCCTTGGGAAATCCTGCACTCTGGAAACCAATTCAGTAAGGGTTTCAGTAAACAATTTTGTCCCTGGCTCAATATCCACAGATCAGACTATCTGTGAAGCAACTGCTCCTGCGGCCTTTACAAGCGGTCCTCCGTCAGGCGATGGTACTTTTACCTACCTGTGGCAGAGCAGTCCTGATAACAGTACATGGACAGATATTGGTACAGCAACAAGCGCAACCTACACTGCGCCTGCACTTACAGCCGATACATATTTCAGGCGAAAAGTTACATCCACATTCAATGGCACTCCATGTGTTCTGTATACCAATTCAGTTCTTGTTATCGTTAATAATTTTATTCCCGGCTCAATAGCAGGCGATCAGACAATATGCGAAGGGACAGCACCTGCTGCCTTTACAAGTGGAACACCTACCGGCGACGGAACATATACTTACAGGTGGCAGATGAGTCTTAACGGAATAGCCTACTCAGATATTTCAGGTGCCACTTCGGAGACATACTCGCCACCGGTACTTTCTGCTGATACATGGTACAAACGACTTGTAACATCAACACTCAACAGCAATACCTGTACCGAAGAGACCAACATTGTAAAAGTTACAGTAATTAATTTCAGTGCAGGTTCCATATCTGCTTCACAGACAATTTGTAAAAACACATTTCCGGCACCATTTACAAGTGTTGATGCATTGGGCGTTGGTGCATTTACTTACCAGTGGGCCGAGAGTACTGATGGTACCACCTTTACACCTATCGGAGGAGCTACAATTTCAACTTATGCCCCGGGAGTTTTAACAGCCGACACATGGTATAAACGGATAGTTACTTCAACATTTAACACCATACCGTGTATTTTGGAAACCAACATTTTAAAAGTGACTGTTAATATGCTGGGTCAGGTTAATGATCCTGCCGATCAGGTAGTTTGCAACGGTTCAACAACAGCTTCAGTTAACTTTGTTACTACTAACACCGGAGGAACAACAACATTCACCTGGACAAACTCGGCGACAGGCATCGGGCTACTGGCGTCAGGCTCAGGCGATATTGCTTCTTTTACAGCAACCAACACAGGTACCGCCCCAGTAGTAGCAACTATAGTCGTAACCCCGCATTTCACAAATAATGCAGTAACATGCGATGGCCCAAGCCAGACCTTCACGATCACAGTCAACCCGACAGCCAGGGTTGATGTCATATCCAGTCAGGTAGTATGTAACACAGCAATGAGCACTGCCGTTGTCTTTACCACTACTAACACGGTAGGAGTAACAACCTACAGCTGGAGCAATAACAATACGAGCATAGGTCTTGTAGGGAACGGAACTGGTAATATAGCATCGTTTGCAGCAGTCAATACAGAGTCATCACCGGTAACGGCAACGATCACGGTAACACCTCATTTTACTTATGGTAGTGTAACATGTGACGGTCCGACACAGTCATTTACAATAATAGTTAACCCGACAGCGCAGGTTAATGATCCTGCGGATCAGGTGGTATGTAATGCAGCCAACACGGCAGCAGTTAACTTTGGGACTACGAATATAGGAGGGACGACAACCTACGCATGGACAACTACGGCGGCAGGCATAGGGCTACCGGCTTCAGGGAGTGGTAACATAGCTTCGTTTGCTGCAGTTAACTTAGGAACATCACCTGTAACAGAAACAATAACAGTTACCCCGAGCTTTGCCAACGGCAGTGTAAACTGCACAGGTCCGACGCAGACCTTTACGATAACAGTTAACCCGACAGCTCAGGTTACAAATCCTGGCAATCAGGTCCTCTGCAACGGTTCAACAACTTCAGCTGTTACATTTGCAACTCTAAACACAGGTGGTACGGCAACCTACAGTTGGACCAATAATGCAACGGGCATCAACCTGGCAGCCAGTGGTATAGGCGATATGCCGGTATTCACGGTATCGAATATCACCACAGCACCAATAGTAGCTACGATAACCGTTACACCTCATTATACAAATGCTTCGGTAACATGCAATGGACTGGTAATGACCTTCACAATAACAGTCAATCCGACAGGACAGGTCACACAACCTGCAAATCAGACAATATGTAATGCAGGGACAACAGCGGCAGTTAATTTTGCAACTGTCAATACCGGAGGAGTAACCAGCTATGACTGGACCAATGATACACCGGGTATAGGTCTTGCAGCCAGCGGCACGAGTGTAAACACCCCGTCCTTTGTAGCAGCAAACCCGGGCACAGCACCTGTAACAGCCACAATAGTAGTAACGCCTACATTCACGAATGCTGCGGTAGGATGTCCGGGACCGACAAAGATCTTTACAATAACGGTTAACCCGGCAGGTCAGGTCAATGTTCCCGCTAATCAGGTAGTATGTAATGGCTCATCTACATCTAATGTAATCTTTGGTACAACCAATACCGGAGGATCGACAACTTATTCATGGACAAATGATCTGACAAGTATAGGCCTTGGAGCCAGCGGAAGCGGTGATATACCCTTCTTCACAGCAATAAACGGAGGAACTGCACCTTTAATGGCAACAATCACCGTTACACCTCATTTTACCAACAACGCTATAGCTTGTACCGGTACACCGCAGACCTTCACCATAACGGTTAATCCGAAAGGTCAGGTAACACAGCCTGTAAGTCAGGTAGTATGTAATGCAACGAATAGTGCTGCAATTAATTTTGCTACAGTTAACACCGGAGGCGTTACAACTTATACCTGGACTAATGATAATACGGCAATCGGTCTTGGAGCAAGTGGTATTGGTGACATTCCGGCATTTTTAGCAACAAATGCAGGGGCATCCCCGATAACAGCTAATATTGTTGTTACACCAACCTTCACAAATCTTGCAACAGGATGTACCGGAACTTCAAAATCCTTTACAATAACGATCAATCCAACAGGTCAGGTCAATGCTCCTGCTGATCAGGTTGTATGCAATGCCGGGAATACATCACCTGTCAGTTTCACAACCGGTAACCTGGGTGGTACAACAACCTATTCCTGGACTAATAACAACACAACAATCGGTCTGGCAGCCAGTGGAACTGGCAATATCGGCTCATTTACTGCAACAAACACCGGAACTTTACCAGATGTAGCAACAGTTACTGTTACACCTCATTATCTAAATGGTGCAGTAAACTGTGACGGACCTGTTCAGACCTTTACCATTACAGTCAACCCGACTGCCCAGGTCAATTTACCTGCCAGCCAGGTAATATGCAATGGTTCAGCGACAACAGCCGTTACTTTTGCAACAGTCAATACTGTTGGAGTGACAACTTATACCTGGACAAATTCGGCGTCAGGCATTGGGCTTGGGGCGTCAGGCACAGGGAACATAGCATCATTTGCAGCAGTAAATACAGGGACATCCCCGGTAACAGCTAATATTGTGGTTACACCAACCTTTACAAATCTTGCAACAGGATGTACAGGTACTTCAAAAACGTTCATAATAACGATCAATCCCACAGGTCAGGTCAATGATCCTGCTGACCAGGTAGTATGCAATGCAGCGAATACATCATCAGTCAGTTTCACAACCGGCAACCTGGGTGGTACGACAACCTATTCCTGGACTAATAACAACACAACAATCGGTCTGGTAGCCAGTGGAACTGGCAATATCGGCTCATTTACTGCAACAAACACCGGAACTTTACCAGATGTAGCAACAGTTACTGTTACACCTCATTTCGCCAATGGTTCCGTAACATGTGATGGTCCTCCGCAATCATTCACAATAACAGTCAATCCGACTCCGAATGTCACAACAGCCAGTCCGACAATAATATGCAGTACAACTGCAACGAATATTGCTCTCACAAGCAATGTCGCAGGGGCTGCTTTCAGCTGGACCATCGGAGGAGTAACCGGAGGTATATCAGGAGCAACTTCATCGAATGGATCAACAATAGCTCAGACACTTACTAATCTTGGTATGACTCCGGGCACGGTTGAGTACCTGGTTACTCCTACTGGCAATTCATGTTCAGGACCGGCAACGAGTATTGTTGTTACAGTTAACCCGTCTACAGGAGCTACCTCCTTTACATCCGGGGCAATAGAAGTTTGCCAGGATGCGCCTAATGAAACTTATACGGCAACAGCAACAAACAATACATCAATACTCTATTCAGTTACACCAGCCGCTGCAGGTACTATAAATGTCACAACTGGTGATATGGACTGGGCTCCTGCTTACTACGGAAATGCAACCATTACTGCAACCTCTTCAGGATTATGCGGAACAACAGTCGGTACAATAACGGTAAGAGTAAAACGATTACCTTCAATTCAAACGTCACCTGCTGACAGGGTAACATGTGAATTCGGTCAGGTCAACTTTGATGTATCAACCAACGGAGATGATCTTTCATACCAGTGGCTTGTTGATCCGAATACCGGAACGTTTGCACCTGTTGCAGGCGGTATTTACAGTGATCAGACAACTGCCTCACTTAAGATCTGGAGTGCCGACAGGACAATGAATAGCTATAAATATAAGGTTTTAGTATCCGGATGTCTGCCCGACGTTACATCTGCAGCTGCACTTCTTACTGTAAATACATCACCTGAGCTGACAGTTCATCCGAAAGATACCACAGCATGTCTGGGTGCCAATGCAGCTATGAAGGCAGCAACTCTGGGAACAGGCATAACATTGACCTGGTATGTCAATAAAGGAGTTGGCGGCTTTGTTCCTGTTGTTGCCGATACACACTTCAGTTTTGCAACAACTACTTCTGCAGATACAACCAAGACAACCCTTACAATAACTAATGCACAGTCATCGTCCAATAACTGGATCTTCAGGGCACAGGCCATAGGATCATGCGGTGCGCCTGTTAATACTAACATTGCGAGATTATCGGTTACAAACCCACCGGTTGTTTCCACTCAACCTCTAGCTAAAGTGGTTTGCGAAAATGGTACCACATCATTCCTTGGAAACGGTTCGGGTTACAATGCATTGCAATGGCAGGTAAGTACCGACGGAGGAACCGTTTGGACAAACATCACAGATGATGCAACCTACGTTGGATCGATAACAAACCAACTTACAATTCTTAGTGCTCCTGTAACACTAAACGGATATAAATACCGGCTTGGATTGATCGGAGCTTGTACAACAACAAATACAAACGGGGTCTTGCTAACAGTTAATCCTAACCCTGTTGTAAACTTTGCTGCAATAGATCCGATTTATGCATGCGGAGGAGTGCCTGTAGTGATGAATGGTAATCCGACAGGAGGTACTGCACCCTATATGCAACACAGATGGACTGGAGATGTAGGCCCGTTGAGCAGCTATATTCTTCAGGAACCTACCTTTAACTCACAGATTGCCGATACCTTTAACCTTAACTACAAGGTAACCGACAGCAAGGGGTGTACTGCAAACGCAAATATTGCTGTTATTGTTGACAGCCCGTCTGCAACATTCACAACAGATGTTAATATTGGTTGCACCCCTCTTCCTATGACCTTTACGAAGGATATGACTGGTATTTCAAAGTTCGTATGGAATTTTGACGACGGATCACCAAAAGATTCAGTTAATGCTAATCCTGTTCATATGTTTACCGACACCAGTAAGACTTCGATTAATTACCGTAATGTTAAACTAACAGTTTACTCTGCGGGCGGCTGTAAGGCACCATACACCTCGCTGGTAACCGTTTACCCTGCAATAAGTGCAACATTCACTCCGAATAAAAACATAGTTTGCAGCGGTAATCCTATCATCTTCACTGCAATAACAGGAGCAAGTAAATACTTCTGGGAGTATGGTGATGGAGCAAGCGGATATGGAACGAACTCAGTGAGTCATATGTACAGTAACTTCACAACAGATTCACTGGTTCTTCATGTCAAACTTACAACGACATCGTTCTACAACTGTACTGATGTAAAAACCCTTGACATCACAGTAATGCCTGTTCCAATTCCACAGTTCAGTGCTGCCCCTCCGTCGCAGGTTTACAGTTCAGCAGGGAACCCTGTAGTCTTTACAAATAACACAAATGCAGGTACCTGGACATGGTTATGGAAGTTTGGAGACGGTGCAACATCAACAGCTCAGAATCCAACGCATACATATACAGCTCTTGGCGATTATAAAGTTGTCCTTATTGTTAACAATGCAAATTGTAACGATAGTATTAGCCACACTGTAAGTGTTACACCGGAAGCCCCGGTTGCTCAGTTTGATAAGATTCCTGATGGTTGTGTGCCATTGTCAGTTACTATTAACAACACTTCTCTCCATGCTGAAATACCAGGAACAAAGTATTACTGGGACTTTGGTGACGGATATACATCTACAGCCAGGAATCCGACATATACTTATTTTGATGCAGGAAGTTTTATTGTAAGATTAACTGTTACCGGACCAACCGGACTCAATGATAGTATTTCTCAGGTTGTTCATTCCAATCCAACACCTAAGGCATATTTTGAAGTAGCCCCGACCTTCGTCTTTGTCAATGATGAAAAGGTAAGATGTTTCAACCTAAGTCAGGGTGCTGATACTTATATATGGGAGTTTGGTGACGGGGATACTTCTAAGATTAAGGAACCTTTCCATAAATATATGGAAGCAGGAGTATTCGACATAACCCTATGGGCAACTTCAGCTAACGGCTGCACTGATAAATATATACTCTCACCGGGAATTACCGTTGAGCCTGCCGGAAACATAAGGTTTGCATCAGTATTCACACCAAACCTGGCCGGGCCTATCGACGGTCCTCCAACGACATCAACAATGGACCAGTTCTTCTTCCCGCCAATCACGGAGAAGGTGATCAGCTATAAGCTGCAGATCTTTAACAGGCTTGGGGTTCTAATCTTCCAAAGCAACAATATTAATATAGTATGGAATGGTTATTACAAAGGTCAGCTTTGTCCTCAGGGAGTTTACGTCTGGTATGTTGAAGGAAAGTATGCCAACGGCACTCCGTTCAAGAAGGTGGGAGACATTACGTTGCTACATTAGACTTATTTTCAATGATTAAACCCTCCTTTGATTCCCCCCAAGGGGGGAAAAATCTTCTGTTCTATTGAATACCAAATAGATCTGCAAGTTTTTCGCCCCCTTGGGGGAGATGCCGCGCAGCGGCAGAGGGGGTTTTGATCTGCTGAAAGCCTTGAATAGCGGCTTACTACCAAGGCATTATCTGACCACAAATCCATATAAACTCTTATCATCCTATATTGGCAGTTATTGATCCTTATCCAAGGCAAATAGGCAATATTACTATACTTCCCTGGCAGGTATTTCTCACCAGTCTTTGGAAAGGAGAGATTATTGGAGCATAAGTCAATTTATATCATTTGCATAAAAATGTGGTGATAAAAAAGCCCCCGGATACTTCTTAGCACTATCATCCGGGGGCGCACTTGGGTTCAGATTAACCATTTGTTTAATTTATACAAACAGTTAAGCACGAAACGCAGCAAAACACAACTGAAAAACAGGCGTGTACTAAATAATAACAGCCTAAAAATCAGCTAATAATTACATTTAAATTCAGATAAATTCCAAGTTAAAAGAAAACCTACTTCACACGTCTTTCACATATATCAAATATAAAACTAAACAAAAAAATTTGAAATAGCCAAAATAAATCCAACTTTTTTTAGATTCGGGTTGAAAATATTATTAGAAACGAGTCATTGCAAAGAGGAATGATAAAGAAACTCAGACAAAAAACGAGTCATTGCGAGGAGGAACGAGAAAACCTCCCACTCTGCTTAGTGTACATCGTAAAGTACATCCCGCCTTTCTTAATCAGCTCTTCATGAGTCCCGGTCTCAGCCACTGCTCCTTTATCCAGCACAATTATTCTGTCTGCCAGAGTTACATTTGTGAACCTATGACTTATAAGGATAGCTGTTCGCCCTTTTATTATCTCCCGGAACCGGCTGAAAATGTCATACTCTGTTTCTGCATCAAGGGCACTTGAAGGCTCATCGAGAATAAGTATCGGGGCATCCCTGAAGAGAGCTCTTGCGAGGGCAATTTTCTGCCATTCTCCCCAGCTGAGTTCACGACTGTTGTCAAAAAGATTACCAATTAAAGTATTATAACCATCAGGGAATGAGGTAATCATTTCATGTACTCGCGTGTCTGAGGCCGATGATCTTATTTTGTCATCAGGATTATTTTCACCAATATTGCCCATACGGATATTTTCCCCGGCAGTGAGATTGTAGAGCATAAAGTCCTGAAAAACAACCGAAAATTGTTTCCTGTAATCCTCAGGATCGATATTCCGGATATCATTGCCATCGTACTTAACAGATCCGGAATCGGGATCATAAAGTCTGCATAACAACCTTACAAGAGTTGTTTTACCCGCTCCGTTAGGTCCTACCAGGGCTATTATCTCCCCTTTTTTTATTTCAAAGGAGATATTATCGATAGTTTTTAAGTTATTCCCGGGGTATGTAAATGAAAGATTATCCGTTTTAATATTTTTTTTAAGCGGCGAAACTGCTTCAACGGGTTCTTTTGCTGTGACATTTTCTTTCAGATTCAGAAATTCAAAGGTATCACCGATAAAGAGACTGTCCTCATAAAGCCCTGCCATTGATCCAAGCAGATCTTTTATATATAGCATACCCTGCCTGAATGCCAGCAGGAACATTGCCATTTGTCCGAGTGATAGTTTTCCCCCTATTGTCTGATGTGCTATGAATAAAAGTGTGATAAAGAGTGCAGATGCCTTAAAAAGGTTAGAGATAAGTTCTATAAAAGTTCTTTTCCTGATAATATTTATTTCTTCCTCTTTTTGTTTAAGGAATGATTTATTAAACAGATCAATAAAATATTTCCCAAGTCCGAACAGCCTCAATTCCCTTGAAGGCCTGTCTCCGGTGAGGAGCCAGTTGAAATAGGCTGATTTTCTGGCTTCAGGGGTCTGCTGCCGCTGAAAGTTATACAGTACATCAGCAAAATGTAACCGCAGCCATATCCCGGGGATATTTGCCACAAAAAGAAGAAGAGCCAGAGTCCAGTGAAGTGTTGCAATAAGTCCAGCTATTAAGAGTAATGACAGCAATCCTCTGAACATGCCAATAAGGTTGTTGAGGATACTGTTTGGGCGCCAGGGAGCCTCCCCTGATGCACGTGACAAACAATCGAAATATTCAGGGTTTTCAAAATTAATGAGGTCAAGTTTTATTGCCTTGGAATGAAGCAGTCCATACATGTAAACCTCAAGTTTCAGCGATTGTTTTTTACGTATATAATTACTGAAATCAGACGATGCTTCATCGACAAACCATATTAAAACAGCTGCCGATATAGGCCATAAAATATTAACTACCGGAGTACCCGGACTTGCAGTTGCTGCTGATGTTATGCTATCGATCACACCCTTCAGAAGCCATATAAGTAACAGAGGCAGAAAGCTCCTGATAACAGATATTATGATATTTGCCAAAGTCCATCCAGGAGCACTGGTCCAGACAAGCTGCAATGATTCAGCGAAAAGCTTAAATTTCTCCTTCATATTATTCTTAAATTCATTCATACTTCTCCGCTTTTCAACCCCCCAACCCCCCATCTGGGGGGCTTTTCGCCACCATTTTTTCTCTTAACCCCCCATTTGTGGGGCTTTTGGTCCCCGTTTTCTTCTTAACCCCCCATCTGGGGGGCAGGGGGGTCAAAATCCTCATTTTCATCATTAAATGCAAGCCAATCACTCTTATTCTGTTCCTGATAAAATTCGGTCGGGTATTATTTCTTATATCGGCCAGAACAGGATTTTCCCCGGTTGTTTCTGCCCGTATTATCCTTCCAACAATTTCGGTGATTTTTACAGGATTATCGGGTTGAGAATTACTATCGCCTCTGGCTATATAATACCGGATACCATTTATAATAACAATTTTCGACAACCTGTGAACTACCATTCCGTTTTCTCTTTTTATTGCGATTATCTCTCCGGGAACAGGAGCTTTTTTCAGATGAATCGGTTCAATAAGAAGCAGTGACCCGGGTTTAATACACGGATACATACTATACCCGTGAGCTTTTATCCTGATGGTTTTTCCTTCAGATAATAGCGAAAGACTTATATCTTTTACCATCGTTTGTTTATTCAGGTATTTGCTCATTCTCAAGTATGTGATCAATTATACTTCTATCGGGTTTGAAGGAAAGTTTTTCTACCGGAATTATTGCACACATATCGGAGATTGATCCCAGAAGACGATCGATAATGTTGTGTCCCCAGTTATGCTGGATACAGTTTGCCATTATCAGGCTGACAGCTATCGCATCGCTAACAGGTACTCTCTTATTTTCAGGGCCATGTTCAATAATGAATATTTTGCTCAGTGGAGATTCCAGAGGTTCCTCATTGGTATAAACCGGAGTATTAAACATTCTGTATCCACTTCCTGTCTTTCTTATTATAAGCCTGTCATCATGTACGACTATTGCACCGTAATCATCCCATAGTTTTGCCATTGTTGACTTGCCTTTTCCTGAAACACCGCTGAAGAGATAACCGTGTCCATTATAGTTTATCCCCGAAGCATGGATCAGGATATCACCATAAATTGCAGTAAGATAATAAAGTATCAGCCCGTCAAGAGGGTACTCAAATGGATCAGTTACAGTTTTTGGACCATCAATCCATAAGTCCCAGTCCCTGGTAGTAAGGGAAAACTTCAGCACAGCATTTTTCTCAGGAATAATTAGAGGGAATATTGTTTTGATATAAAGGTGATCTGAGTCTTTCCAGACGCTCCAGAAGTTGGATTTGTGACTTAATTGTATTCCATTAATTTCTTCAACCAGAGGGGCATGAAAGATCCGTTCCGCCTCTTCAGGAAGTTCAATGAAAGCGGAGTGAATACGAATAAGAACATCCAGTTTACCTGCAGGGCTTAAATACTTGAGGAATCGTTCAGATGGTAACAAATCGGGCCCGTCAGATGAGCTTTCAAATCTGATACTATAACCGGCGATATTTAAATTGTAATTCCTCATTTATATAACATTTTCTATGGGATTCTTTTTTGCCACAAAGGCACAAAGACACAAAGAAATCACTAAGGACTAGATCACCATTCGTTTGATTCCATATTTTATTAAAGGAACATTAAAGTTTATAAGATATCCCAACCTTTTATTAGTTAGTTTTAAATGACTTAGGAGTTGGGCTTCCCAAACCGGATTAACATTCTCCAATGCTTTTAGTTCACATATAACCAAGTCGTTAACCATAACATCCAGTCTTAATCCTTCCTCAAAGATCAATCCATCAAATACAATTGGAATATCAATTTGTCTTCTAACATCGAAACCCTTCTGAGATAACACATGGCAAAAGCAGACTTCGTATACTTTTTCCAATAAACCTGGTCCAAGTTCTTTATGTACCTGAAGAGCAGCAGTTACAATTGCATTTCCAATCTTCTCCTCTTCCTGTGATATTTCCTTATACATTTCTTTGTGTAACTTAGTGTCTTAGTGCCTTTGTGGCAAAAAAATCATTTTATAAAAATTCAATAATTATTTAACAACGAGATATTTATTCATGTCATCAATAAATGAAAATACATCTTTTTCAGCAGTCTCATTATCAATATTGTATTCTGAAGTTAAGTCAGCTATTATCTCTTCAACACTTCTCACTCCGTTTATTTGTTCCCAGATAAATGCACCGGTTTCATTAAGTGTAAAAACGCTATGCATATCGGCAATATTATTTGCAATTGGAACAAGAACATATTCATTTCCTGTTTTTCTGGTAACTATTGAAGGTGAATGGGAAAGGATAGATTTCAAACCTGTCATGCGATTCCAATTATCTACCAAATGTATTAATTTTTATGGTTCATTTTCTTAACTTCGCAAAAACTGAATTATGAGTAAGAAGGGAAAAAGCAACAGCGGTTCCAGCACCTCAAAGCAATCGCTTACTGAACAGATAGTTGCAACATTGAACAAAAGTCCTGAACAGGGATTCAATTATAAACAAATCGCAAAACGCATCAATGTTACTGATACCCCTGGAAAACAGATGGTTTCGGATATTCTAAGGGACCTCTCCAAAAGCGGAGCTGTTCAGGAAATATTTCATGGAAAATATAAGGTGAAGTTGAGCCGTGGTTATATCACCGGAACGGTTGATATGACCCGGATGGGATATGGATTTATCAAAACCGATGATCTTGAAGATGATGTATTTGTCTCGGCTAAAAATCTGAAAACTGCCCTTCATGGCGATAAGGTAAAGGTATGGCTTTATGCCAAGCGAAAAGGGGCACGTCCCGAAGGAGAAGTTGTTGAAATAATCGAAAGATGGCGCACATCATTTGTCGGGACAGTGGAGATCATGCCCAATTTTGCATTCCTGATTCCTGACAACAAAAATATGCCATTCGACCTCTACATTCCAACATCTAAGCTTAATGGTGCATTACAGGGTCAAAAGGCGGTGGCAAGGGTGGTTGAATGGGATTCCAAATCAAAGAACCCGGTAGCTGAGATCATAAATGTTCTTGGATATCCCGGTCTTCACGAGACAGAGATGCATGCAATTCTTGCTGAGTTTGAACTTCCATATAATTTTACAGAAGAGGTTGAAGCTGATGCAGAAACAATAAAAGGGGAGATAACAGAAAGTGATATTAAAGCACGTCGCGATTTTCGAAAGATTCCAACATTCACAGTCGATCCGGCTGATGCAAAAGATTTCGATGATGCCCTCTCGGTAAAGCAGCTCGAAAATGGGAACTGGGAAGTTGGTGTCCATATTGCTGATGTTACCCATTATGTAAAGCTTGATTCTCTGATTGAAGAAGAAGCCAAACAAAGAGCAACATCTATATATCTGGTAGACAGGGTAGTACCTATGCTTCCGGAAAGACTTTCCAATCATATCTGTTCTCTGAATCCTTCAGAAGATAAGCTTACCTATTCAGCTGTTTTTGAGTTGAATGATAAATCGGAAGTAATCGAAGAATGGTTTGGAAGGACAATTATCAATTCCGATAAAAGATTTTCCTATAACGAAGCTCAGCAGGTCATTGATACCGGAGATGGTGAGATGAAAGAGCAGGTTCTTCTGCTTCATAAACTGGCTCAGCAACTCCGGGTAAAAAGATTTGCTTCAGGCGCCTTTGCTTTCGAAAAGGTAGAGGTGAAGTTCGATCTTGATGAAGCAGGAAAACCCCTTGGCATAAAATTCCGGGAGATGGGTACCGCTAACCAGCTCGTTGAAGAGTTTATGCTTCTGGCAAATAAACGTGTTGCGGAATATGTAGGAAAAAAAATAAAAGGAAAGACATTTGTTTACCGTATTCATGATAAACCTAATCCAGAAAAGATCAGCATCTTCAGTCACTTTATTACGCGTTTTGGTTATAAACTTATAGAGGATGATAAGACCTCTCTTCCCAAGGCAATGAATAAGCTTTTACATTCAGTAGCCGGTAAAAAGGAGCAGAATATTATAGAAACTCTTGCGCTGCGCTCAATGGCTAAAGCGATCTATTCTACAGAAAATATAGGTCATTACGGACTTTCATTTAAGTATTATACCCATTTTACTTCACCAATTCGCCGTTATCCCGATATGATGGTACACAGACTTTTGTCGATCTATCTTGCTCAGGAGAACCCTGGCCCGCAGGATAAGTACGAAAAACTATGCACCCACTCATCAAAAATGGAAAAACTGGCGGCTGAAGCTGAGAGAGCCTCTGTTAAGTACAAACAGGTTGAATATATGGCCGACAGGACAGGGAAAGAATTTGATGGTGTTATTTCGGGTGTTACCGAGTGGGGAATTTATGTTGAAATAGTTGAGAATCAGTGCGAGGGAATGATTCATATCAGGGAACTGGGAGATGATTTCTACGAATATGATGAGGAAAACTACTGCATAAAAGGACGATCAACAGGTAAAGTTTACACCCTGGGGGATAGGGTTAAAATTGTGGTTGTAAAGGCGGATCTGCAGAAGAAGCAGCTGGATTTCAGATTGGTTTAATTGCTTTAACTTGGCTGGCGCGGATTTATAATCCGTGCCATTATTATTTAGCACCGATTGCAAATCGGCGCTATCGGGGGGGCAGGGGTGAAGCTTTAAAGAATATCCTCATTAATCACCTTCAGCAACTCCTTCACTGCATCTTCTTCCGGAATATTTTTCAATACCGCGACAGTACCTTTATATATATGTACCTTCCCTTCTCCGGCCCCGACGTATCCATAATCAGCTCCTGCCATTTCACCGGGTCCATTTACCACACAACCCATAACTGCAATTTTCAGCCCTTTTAAATGACCTGTTGCCTCTTTTACTTTTTTTACCGACTCCTGAAGATTGAATTTTGTGCGTCCGCATGTCGGGCATGAGAGATATAATGTTCGTGTAATACGTGTTTCGGTACACTGCAATATTGAAAAAGCGATGGCAGTTACCTCTTTGAAACTAATGTCTCCAAAATTGGTAACTGATATACCTGAAACTCTTTTGTCAATTACAAAACGTCCAATAAGTGATGCTGCCTTAATCTGAAGTTCTTCAATATTGCTTTCACGGAAAACCGGATTCAGAATGATATTATGGTAAAGTTTCTGTTCTTCAAGTGCATTCAGAAAAACATCCGGGGCATATCTTTCAATTTCGGGATTAAAAGTGAAGATTACAAGAGCCGTTGAAGGATCTGGTTTTTTGAGATATTCAATATTGAAATGCGACCCGGTAAGCATTACGTTGAGTTTATCGGACTGATAAGTGCTTTCGTGAAATGTTTCCGGAGAAAATAACGGGAATAGGTTTTTATTATTCCGGTTTTCGAACCAGATTCTATAGGGTAAAATCATTGAGACTTCAGAAGGGATATTTTCCGGACACCCTCTGGCGATTATTAAGTCTGATGAGTTGTCGGTTCTTTTTATCTCTCCTGTCTTTTCATTAAAATTGAAACCGGCATCAGAGTAAGTTTCCGGATTTATCTCAGCGTATGATGTCATATTTGAAATTACCAGAGGACCTGGTACATTCTTAAAGATCTCAGGTTTTGATGATAGTGCTTTAAAACTGAGCGGTTTCTCAGGTTTCCCTGATGAAAATCCTCTGGGATAATATCCGGCAAGCTTTTTTGCTACAGGAATCTCTTTTTCAGGTTCTTCTGATAATGATACCCGTATAGTATCGCCAATCCCTTCAGAAAGAAGTGCTCCGATGCCGGCAGCTGATCTTATCCTTCCATCTTCTCCTTCTCCGGCTTCAGTAACTCCAAGGTGAAGAGGATATGAGATACCTTCACTCTGCATCATTCCGACAAGCATCCGGGTTGCTTCAATCATGATTGCAGTGTCGGACGATTTCATTGACAGAACCAAGTCATTAAAGTTCTCAGCCCGGAAGATCTTTATAAACTCCATAGCGGAAAACACCATTCCTGCCGGTGTATTTCCAAAGCGGGTCATGATACGATCGGAGAGAGAACCGTGATTTATACCAAGACGGATAACTGTTTTATTCTCGCGGCAGATCTTTATAAGAGGAAGCAGTTTTAAATGTGTCCTCTCAAGCTCTTCATTATATTCTTTTTCTGAAAGCTCCTGTTTCTCAAAGGAAGCTCTTTTGTCTGCATAGTTTCCGGGATTGATCCTGACTTTTTCGACAATCCGTGCTGCTGTCTCGGCAGCAATTGGATTAAAATGGATATCAGCAATAAGCGGAGTGTCGAATCCTGCTTTTCGTAGCTCTTTTTTTATGAGAGCTAAATTTTCAGCCTCTTTTATACCCTGTGCGGTGAGCCTTACGTAATCAGCACCAGCCTCAATGATTCTGATGCATTGTGCAACCGATGCCATGGTATCGAGCGTATCAGTATTCGTCATCGACTGAATACGGATAGGGTTGTT
>Ga0209429_10001011_pt1 | contig 18064 bp, 16 predicted proteins | sample BarGraNGADG00212_3_FD_184493 | JGI IMG/M metagenome (GOLD analysis project Ga0209429, IMG submission 184493) | Arctic peat soil microbial communities from Barrow, Alaska - Barrow Graham LP Ref core NGADG0004-212 (SPAdes) (version 2) | ecosystem: Environmental > Terrestrial > Soil > Wetlands >...
AATAAGTGATGATGCTGTCGTTGACAATGACCGCGATGCCCTGCTCGGGTTGAGCTTGCAACGGCAGGGCCAGCAACGTGGCCGCCAAAAAGAAAAGAATAACTCTCATGATTTAAGCGCCCGCACCGTAGCGGGAACCGCCGGTGAGGTCAAGCTCGCCAAAAGGGTGGCAGCAATGGGGGGATTCAGTCGTTAGACGCGAGCCCATTAACCGCCATGGTCATCGGAAAGCGCCAGAGGACTGGCGCAGTCCAAAAACGCTTCGCCAATGCACGGCTGGTTCGAGCGGGCGCCAGCTTTTGGACTGCGCCAGTCCTCTGGCGCTTTGGGAAGGACGCTGCTGACCTGTCTCTTGGTTTTTGCAATGTTGCGTGTTCGATGTTCACCGGTTTGGGTCCCATCCGCGTTAGGGACAAATGATCCGGCTCAGGCCGAAGGTACATTCAGGCGCGACTAAAGATCATTTGACGGGTGGCGGCGAGGGCGTATGGTTGGCGCCCGACTTGGCCCGCAAGAGGCGAATACCCTGCCGTCTTCGACAAACTGGCGCCCCGCTACCCGTAGCGCTACCCCGGAAAACCAAAGGCTCAAGGTCTGCCTTTTTCCGGGACGCATAGTCGCCGGCATGGCGGTGGGTGACAGGGCTCGGGGCCGGTGCCGTTTGCGGTTCGAACCCAGTTGCGGTAGTATTAGCATGCTTAATGATATGACATGGTTGATCGACTTGTTCACCCAGGATTCGGTGGCGCACGCGGTGTTGATCCTGAGTGTGGTGGCGGCGGTGGGCTTTTTGTTCGGCACCCTGCGCGTGTACGGCCTCAGCCTGGGAGTGGCCGGCGTGCTGTTTTCGGGCCTGCTGTTCGGGCACTTTCATTTTTCCATCAAGCCCGAGGTGCTGGAGTTTGCGCGCGAGTTCGGCTTGATTCTGTTCGTTTACACCATTGGCATGCAGGTGGGGCCGGGTTTCCTGGCGTCCTTGCGCCGGCAGGGGCTGCCGCTGAATCTGATGGCGGCGGCGATCGTGCTGCTCGGGGTGGGGGTGACCATCGCCATCGTCGTTTTCGGGAAAGTCGATATGCAGGCGGCGGTGGGATTATTTGCCGGCGCCACCACCAACACCCCGGCCCTGGGCGCGGCCCAACAGGCGTTGAAGAATATCGCCAGCGTGACGGAAGAGGCGGCCAAGTTGCCGGCGCTGGCCTATGCGGTGGCTTATCCGTTCGGCATTCTGGGCATCATCGCCTCCATGGGGCTGGTGCGGATCCTGTTGCGCATTCAGCCGGCGGCCGAGGCGGCGGAATTTACCAAACAACTCCAGTCGCATCTCCCGAAGGTCACCACGCAGAACCTGGTGGTGCAGAATGCCAATCTGGACGGGCTGGCGATTGAAAAAATCCCGGGATTGGCCGAGTCGGGCGTCGTGATTTCACGCATATACAAGGGCAAGGAAGTCGAGGTGGCCACCCCGGACACGGTCATTCACACGGGCGATATTGTCCTGGCCGTGGGGGCTCAGGACAAGTTGGAGCAGATTCGGCTGATCATCGGCGTCGTGGCGGGAATCGACCTGAAGACCCTGCCCAGTCGATTGACCAATCGCCGCGTGCTGGTGACGAAAAAGAACGTGCTGGGCAAAAGCATGGAGGAGTTGGATCTGCATGAGGCGTTTGGGGTGACGATCACGCGGATCAGCCGCGCGGAGATTGAATTTACGCCGACCCCGAGTTTCCGGTTTCAGTTCGGCGACACCGTCAATGTGGTGGGGGAAGAGGAGGACATCGAGCGGGCGGCGAAAGAGTTGGGCAACTCGATCAAGCAGTTGAACCACCCGCAGATAGTGCCGATTTTCGTCGGCATCGCCCTGGGGGTGATACTGGGGAGCTGGCCGGTTCATTTTCCGCAAATGTCCGCCCCGGTGAAGCTGGGCTTGGCGGGCGGACCCTTGCTGGCGGCGATTTTTCTGAGCCGGTTGGGGCGGTTGGGGCCACTGATCTGGTACATGCCGCTGAGCGCGAATTACATGCTGCGCGAATTCGGCATCGTGCTGTTTCTGGCGTGTGTGGGATTGCGGGCCGGCGATCAATTTCTGGCCACGCTGTTGCAAGGGGACGGCCTGTACTGGATGGCCTGCGCCTCGGCGATCACCCTGATACCGTTGCTGGTGGTGGGCTTTTTTGCGCGGCTGTATTACAAGCTCAATTACATGAGCCTGTGCGGATTGTTGTCGGGCAGCATGACCGATCCGCCGGCGCTGGCCTTTGCCAACTCGATAGCGGGTTCGGACGCACCGTCGGTTTCCTACGCGACGGTTTATCCCCTCACGATGCTCCTGCGCGTTTTGATGGCGCAACTGTTGGTGATTTTCTTTGTGCGTTAACTGCCGGACTGGGGATGACCGCCTTGGCTGCGGCGGATTTCCGCCAGGAGAAAGCGGATCACATGCCGCAAACGCGCTTCCGGATCAACCGTCTCCAGAATCGTTTGGCGCTCCAGAGCCTCGGAGAGCATGGTGCATGACACCAGGTCGGCGACTTGGCCGGGATCCTTCATTTGCGCGAGGTATTTCAGGAAATGTTCCAGGGAGAAGGCCGCCAGGGATTCCGGGCCATCCGGTTCCCGGAGAGTTAGTTCGGGCAGCGGGGTGATCTCGGGGATCCCCTGGCTGAGACGTTGGCGGGCCAGATGTTGGACCCGCCGGGTTAAAGCCTTGATTTCAGGTCCGGAGGCTGGAGTGTCCAACAACGCCCGATACCGGTGAATGCGGAATGGCCGGTAGCTCACCGCCCGGTCCAGTCGAGCCCGGACCAAACCCTGGAGGATAAGATAGGAAGTGCCATCTTTTTGGGTTACGGCGACCCGTATCAAGCCCAACCCGGCCATGGCGCATGGGGTTTCCCGGGTGCGGCCCGGCTTTTTCATGGCTACGGCGAGCAGGCGGTGTGTGTTCAGGGCCCGGTCCAGCATCTGGCGGTAGCGCGGCTCAAAAATGTAGAGCGGCAGCAGGGCGCCCGGAAACAGCGTCGCGTTTTTGAGGGTCATGACCGGCACATCGGACGGTAATTGCATGAATAAATTTTAGACCGAACCGTCCGCAATGCAAGGCCTGGATGAGTGCTTGCCAATGCCATTCAAAATGGCCATCGTTGACCTATGAAAGCAAAACCCGCTGTCCTGGTTTTAATTCTGTTGTGCGCGATACTGGGAGCCACCCTGTGGTCGAATCATAAAAAGGCCGTGCAGTTGCAGGAAAAGGCGCAGAGCATCGAATCCCTGTCCCAAGATCTGGTTTCAACCAGCGCGAAACTTTCGGAGCAGGTGAAGACCAACATCCTCATTCAAACCAACCTGGTTACCCGCACCGAGGAGGCTAAATCTTTATCCAACGAGCTGACCAGCGTTTCGTCGAAACTGGTCAGGATCGAGGCCGAGGCCAAAGCCGCCGCGCAGGCCGCCAAGGAGGAAGTGGACCGCCGGGATGTCAAGATTACCGAGTTGGAAACCGAGAAAGACGAGTTAACCAAACGGATGACCGACCTGACCTCCTCCATCGCCAGCCTCGAAGACCAGATTAAATCCACCGAAAACAAACTGACGGCGTCCGAAGGCGACCGCACGTTTCTGCTCAAGGAACTGAAGCGTCTCCAAACGGAAAAGGCGGAATTGGAAAAACAACTGACCAGCCTGGCATTCCTGCGCGAACAGGTCCACAAATTGAAGGATGAAGTGTCGATCTCGCGGCGGCTGGATTGGATTCGCCGCGGCCTGTACGGCAATTCCGACCTGAAGGGAGCCGAAAAGCTGCAGCGAGGTTTCAACGTGCCCGTGCGTGCCACAAATTACAATCTGAACGTGGAGCTGAAGCAGGACGGCTCGGTCAAGGTCAATCCGCCCGCCACCAACGCGCCGGCTGGGAAGTAGCGACCCGGATCTTTGCGTGGCACCGGTTGGCAACCTGCTGGGTCGCCGATTGGCAATCGGCAAGGCGTTTGACCCGTTCACTCGGCGTCGTCTGCAGCCATAACTTTCGTCCTCGTCCTTCGTCCCTCGTCCTCGTCCTCGAAAAGGCGGAAGAACGAATCGAGGACGAAGGACGAGGACGAGGGGTAGATTCGTGGCCGATTAACCATTCGCGATACCGCCGGTTGCCCACCTTTGCTGCCGCCGCTTGTCTTGCCTGGGCGACTCTGTTACGTTTCTCCCATGATTTTGGAATTCACCAAAATGAACGGCGCCGGGAACGATTTTGTGCTGGTGGACAATCGCTCGCAGCGCATTCGATTGACCCCGGACCAGGTGACGCAGCTCTGTCATCGTCAACGGGGCATTGGGGCTGATGGCCTCATTATGCTGGTTCCCTGCCAGTCCGGGAAGGCCGACTGGAGTTGGGAGTTTTACAATAGCGACGGCAGCGCGGCGGACATGTGCGGCAATGGCGCGCGGTGTTTTGCGCGGTTTGTGCGACGCCTGACCGGCAGCGCCGATCGCATCGCCTTCGAAACCGGCGCGGGCGTCATCACGGCGGCTTTCCAGGGAGAACAGGTGACGGTCAACCTGACTCCCCCGCAGGGTTTGAATTTGAATCAGCAGATTTCCCTGGCGTCCGGCCCGGTCACCGTGCACTCGCTCAACACGGGCGTGCCGCATGCGGTGCTCCTGGTGCCGGATGCCGATTTGGCGCTGGTGCAAGCCTGGGGGGCTGAAATTCGCCGGCACGCGCATTTCGCGCCCAAAGGCACCAATGTGAATTTTGTCCAGGTGCTGGGCCCCAGCCATATTCGCGTTCGCACTTATGAACGCGGGGTCGAAAATGAAACCCTGGCGTGTGGCACGGGGGTCACGGCCTCGGCGCTCATTGCGGCGCGCGTGCGCCAGTTCGCTTCACCCGTTCGGGTCCGCGTGCAGGGCGGCGACACGCTGGAGGTCAGTTTTCAGGAAAGCAACGGACACTACCGCGAAGTCAAGCTGACCGGGCCTGCTGACTTCGCTTTCGAGGGCAAAATCTCGCTGGCTAATTAAGCGGGTTGGGCCGATGCTCAGTCCAAGAAGAACAACCAACATTCATGTTTACCGGAACCTACACCGCCTTGGTGACGCCTTTCAAAGACGGCGGCGTCGATGAAGCCGCCTTCGAGGCTTTGATTAAGAACCAAATCAAGGGCGGCGTCGATGGCATCGTGCCCGTGGGCAGCACGGGCGAGTCGTCCACGCTCAACTTTGAGGAGCATATCCGCGTCATCAAGCTGGCGGTTCAGTTCGCCGCCAAGCGGATCAAGGTGCTTGCGGGCACGGGCGCCAACGCGACGGAGGAAGCCATGGAGCTGACTCGGGAGGCGGAAAGCGCCGGGGCGGACGGTTCCCTGCAGGTGGCGCCGTATTACAACAAACCCAGCCAGGAAGGGTTGTTCCACCATTTTCGCGCCATTGCCAAGGCCACCAAACTGCCCCTGGTGCTTTACAGCATTCCGGGCCGTTGCGGAATCGAGATCGGTGTCGATACGGTCGCGCGCCTAGCCAAGGAATGCCGCAACATTGTGGGCATCAAAGAAGCCGGAGGCAGCGCCGATCGCGTCAGTCAGTTGCGCGCCGCCCTGGGCGAGCAGTTTGTGATCTTGAGCGGCGACGATTCACTGACGTTGCCCTTCATGGCGGTGGGCGCCCAGGGGGTTGTCAGCGTGGCCTCCAACCTGATTCCGCGCGAAATTGCCAACCTGGTCAAAGCGTTTCAGATCGGAAAACCCGACCTGGCCCGCAAGACCCACGCGAAATATTACCGGTTGTTCCGGGATTTGTTCCTCGAAACCAATCCGGTGCCGGTGAAAGCCGCGCTGGCGATGATGCATCAGATCGAAGAGGAATACCGGCTGCCGCTGGTGCCGCTCAGTTCCAAAAATCGGGAAACGCTGCGCGCCACCCTCCAGAATTGCGGCCTGCTTAAGTGAGAATTTGAGATTTGAAATTTCTGGTATGACCAAGCTTGTCATTGTGGGTTCCCAGGGGCGCATGGGGCAGATGCTGATTGCCTGCGCCCGCCGCCAGCCCGAGACCCAGATCGTTGGTCAAATCGATTTGGGCGACGATCTGCGTTCGGTGATCGAGCAGGGCGACGTGGTGATTGAGTTCAGTTCGCACGACGCCACGCCCGGGATTGCCGAACTCTGCGCGCAGCATAAGAAGGCTCTGGTCATTGGCACTACCGGCCATTCGGCAGCGGCCCAGGATCGCATTCGCGCCCAGCAGGCCGTGATTCCCATGGTTTGGACGGCGAATTACTCGACCGGCGTCAACACGTTATTCTGGTTGACGCGCAAAGCGGCGGAAATCCTGGGGCCGGGTTTCGATCTGGAAGTGGTGGAAATGCATCATCGACTCAAGAAAGACGCGCCCAGCGGCACCGCTACGGCCCTGGCTCAAATTTTGGCCGAGGTCCGCCACCAGCAACTGGAGAAGATCATTCGCCATGGCCGACAGGGCATCACCGGAGAACGCACCGCCACCGAGATTGGCATGCATTCACTTCGCGGCGGCGATGTGGTGGGCGATCACACCGTGATCTTCGCCGCCACGGGCGAGCGGGTGGAACTCACCCACAAGGCCTCGAGCCGTGAAACCTTTGCCCAAGGCGCCTTGCGCGCCGCCCAATGGGTCGTGAAACAAAAGCCCGGCATTTACGACATGCAGGATGTCCTGGGCCTGAAGTAACCTTCGGATTTCAGATCTGAAATCTGAAATCTGAAATCTGAAATCTGAAGTCTGAAGTCTGAAAGCCCCATCGCCGGCCTCGCCTTTGTCGCCCTCGGATCGAATCTGGGCGATTCCCTGGGCATCGTTGCCAAGGCCATGGATTTGCTCGAGCGGCTATCTCAGCAGCCCCTTCGCCGGTCTTCCTTCTGGCGCACGACGCCGGTGAACTGTCCTTTGGGCTCGCCTTCCTTTGTCAACGCGGTTGTGGGCCTGGTGTCCAAGGTGGATGAGACGCCTGAAACCTTGCTGCAGAAGTTGCAGGCGTTGGAAAAGGATTTCGGGCGGACGGCCAAAAAGGCGATGAACGAGCCGCGTCCGCTGGATTTGGATTTGATTGCTTTTGGCCGGGAAACGCGCGCCACGCCGACGCTTATGCTGCCGCATCCCCGGGCGCATCGACGACGCTTTGTATTGGAACCACTGGCGGAAATCGCGCCCGATCTGGTTCTGCCGGGGCAGAACCAAAACGTTTCCGAGCAGCTTGAAGCGCTGAGAAGCCTGGAAATAGTCCAACGCATCCGGTAACGGCCCGCGCGACCTTATCAAGCGAGCGTTTTCTTGAGGAACTTCAGTCCGTTCCGGGCGATGTCATCGGGGCTGGGTTCGAACTTGCGCCAGATCGAGGCGGCTTTGGCGATCATTTTGATGTCCTGCGTGAAGGATTCGATGATCACCTGGCCGTCGTAGCCCACGCTTTTAAGCGCGGCGGCGATGCCTTTCCAATCGATGTGATCATTCCCTGGGGTGCCGCGATCGCAGCCGCAGGCATGGAAATGGCCCAACAGTTTTCCGGCTTTACGGATGGCGGCGGCGGAATTCTTTTCCTCGATGTTCATGTGGAACGTATCGAGGTGGACGCGCAATGCCGGGCTGCCCACGTCTTTGATCAATTGCAACACCTGGTCGCAGGTGTTGATGAAATCGGTCTCGAACCGGTTGAGCGGTTCCACGGAGATGGTCACCCCTTTCTTTTCGGCGTAGCGGCAGATTTTTTTGAGGTTTTTTACGACCAGCTTCCATTGCGCCTGGCGTTCCTTATCGCTGTAGGATTCGGCGCGGCCCACGGCGGAATAGACCGGGCCGATGATGTTCGAGCAACCCAAAGGGCCGGCCGCATCGATCAGCCACCTCAAGTAATCGGTGCAGGTCTGTTGTTGTTCGGGCGTTCCGCGCAGGTCGCGGTCCGGACCCGTAACCGAACAGAGAGCGCCGCAGGTCAGCCCGTAACGGTCCAGCTCGGATTTCACATAGATCGGGTCGAGGTGGGAAACCTGTTCGACGGCGATCTCCGCTGAGTCAAAACCCCATTGCTTCAACTGCTGGAAGATGGAGGTGGTGTCGTTGGTAAACGGGGAGACAAACAAAAAGGTGTTAACGCCGAATTTCATAAGTTGGATTAGTGATTTTTAACAGGCTAGTCAAACACCGAGGCATGTCAACCGGTTTCGACGATTTCATGACGGTCGGGATTGATGCAGCTCTAGCAGTTCGAACCAGGACTGGGTGATACGCGGTTCCGCGCCGGCGCGATGCCGGCCGCATAGGAGACGGGCCTGGCAGAGGGTGCCTTGCAGGGTGTGCTCGAAATCGTGAAAGCGGGCATCAATGGCCTGGTATCCCGGATGCCGGCCAGTAAAGCAAACTTCGGTCCAGCCGATCGCCCGTGACACAAATTCGGCATCGCCATCGGGAAACATTGTCTGGTAGAGACGTTTGACCTCCTTCGTGACCGCGCCAACGTCGCCGGTATCCGTATCCAGATTCATGAGTTGCAACGCTAAACCACTGGACCGGAAAATGCACGACCTTTTCGATGATTCGACTGAGGGGCGATTCGACTTGACCCAAAGCTATTGGAATGGCTTATTCCTCCCATTGATGTCGGTTTTTCACGAAAGATTTTTGTCATGAAGAACAGATTTTTCCGAGGCACGCTCGCCGGGTTGATGTGGCTCGCCTGCGTTTCCATGCTGGCGCAGGGGACGGTTGACATCTTTAACGGACCCGGCTCGGAGGTGGATGCCCCCGTTTACGACGTAGATGGTGTGACCCGTTTGGCGGGAGCGGCATATCAGGTGCAGCTCTTTGCTGGGCCGGCCGCCGATCAATTGGTGGCGGTGGGCGCGCCGTTGCCTTTCCGTTCCAAATACGGCGCCGGTTATTGGCAGTCAGGCGATACGGTACTCGTGATCAACTCGGTGCCGCCGGGCGCAAAAGCCTTTGTTCAAATCCGGGTCTGGGAGGCGGCGGCGGGAACGACCTACGAAGCCGCCATGGCAGCGGGTGGCAAACGCGGCACGTCCCTCGTTCTTTCTATCGTCACCGGCGGCGGTGGCGCACCGCCTTCTTTGCCCCCCATGCTGGTCGGACTGGAGAGCTTCCGTCTCTTCCAGGGAGAGCCGCCCAAGGTTGTCTCGCAACCCCAAAACCAGACCGTAATAGCCGGCAATCCCGCCAGTTTTGAGGTGGTAGCCACCGGAACCGAGCCAGTGGCTTATCAATGGTTCAAGAATGGGGTGGCAATTCCTGGCGCCATCGGATCGCAGCTTTTTCTTTCTGGAGTCGGGCCTGCTCAAGCTGGCAACTACACGGTGGTGGTGACGGACCTGGTTGGAACGGTCACGAGTAGCGCCGCGGTGTTAACCGTGCTGGGGTCGCCTTCGATCACCAGTCAGCCAGTGGGATTGACGGCGGTGGCTGGAACGAATGTGACCTTGAGCGCGACGGCGTCCGGCAGCGCTCCTTTGAGCTATCAATGGATGAAGGGCGGTTTGGCGGTAGCCGGCGGCAATGGCGCGCAACTGACGTTGAACAACGTGCAACCAAGCCAGGCGGGCAGCTACTCGGTGGTAGTGACAAACCTGGCTGGAACGGTCACGAGTAGCGCAGCGGTGGTGACCGTGCTGGTGACGCCTTCGATCACCCGTCAGCCAGTGGGATTGACAGTGGTGGCTGGGACGAATGCAACGTTGAGCGTAACGGCGTCCGGCACCGGTCCTTTGAGTTATCGATGGCTGAAGGACGGTTCGGCGGTAGCCGGCGGCAATAGCGCGCAACTGGCGTTGAACAACGTGCAGCCAAGCCAGGCGGGCAGCTACGCGGTGGTGGTGACGAACCTGGCTGGAACGGTCACGAGCAGCGCGGCGGCGGTGACTGTGCTGCAGGCGACTGTTGACATCTATAACGGACCGGGCGAGGTGGTGGATGCCCCCGTTTACGACGTGGATGGTCTGACCCTTTTGGTGGGAGCGGCATATCAGGCGCAGCTCTTTGCTGGGCCGGCCGCCGATCAGTTGGTGGCGGTGGGCGCGCCGTTGCCTTTCCGTACCAACTTGGGCGCCGGTTATTGGCAGTCAGGCGATACGTTGCGCGTGATCAACTCGGTGCTGCCGGGCGCAACTGCCTTTGTTCAAATCCGGGTGTGGGAGGTGGCGGCGGGAGCGACCTACGAAGCCGCCGTGGCAGCGCGTGGCAAACGCGGCACGTCCCTCGTTCTTTCTATAGTCACCGGCGGCGCTGGCGCACCGCCTTCTCTCCCTCCCATGATGGTCGGACTGGAGAGCTTCCGTCTCTTCCAGGAACAGCCACCCAAGGTTGTCTCGCAACCCCTAAACCAGACCGTAATAGCAGGCAATCCCGCCGGTTTTGAGGTGGTAGCCACCGGAACCGAGCCAGTGGCTTATCAATGGTTCGAAAATGAGGTGGCAATTTATGGCGCCATCGGACCGCAGCTTCTTCTTTCTGGAGTCTGGCCTGATCAACTTGGCAGCTATTACGTGAGGGTCTTCAACGTCGCCGGAGTTGTGACCAGTGACACGGCCTTCTTAACCGTGCTGGTGCCGCCTTCGATCACCAGTCAGCCGGTGGGATTGACGGTGGTGGCTGGGACGAATGTGACCTTGAGCGTAACGGCATCCGGCACCGGTCCTTTGAGCTATCAATGGAAGAAGGACGGTTCGGCAGTAGCCGGCGGCAATGACTCGCAACTGGCGTTGAACAACGTGCAACCAAGCCAAGCGGGCAGCTACACGGTGGTGGTCACGAACCTGGCTGGAACAGTCACGAGCAGCGCGGCCGTGGTGACGGTGCTGGTGCCGCCTTCGATCACCAGTCAGCCAGTGGGATTGACGGTGGTGGCTGGGACGAATGTGACCTTGCGCGTAACGGCGTCCGGCAGCGATCCTTTGAGCTATCAATGGAAGAAGGACGGTTCGACAGTGGCCGGCGGCAATGACTCGCAACTGGCGTTGAACACCGTGCAATCAAGCCAGGCGGGCAGCTATACGGTGGTGGTCACGAACCTGGCTGGAACAGTCACGAGCAGCGCGGCCGTGGTGACGGTGAATCAGTTGATGGCCGGGGTGGGGCTGGATGGTTACATCGCGCATGCCACCGTGTTTTTCGACGCCAACCGGAATGGCGTGCGAGATGCGAATGAACCATTCACTCAAACCGACGGCCAGGGACAATTCAGTCTGCCGATCAACCTGGCTGAGTTCGATCTGAACCACAATGGAAAACTCGATCCCGAAGAAGGATGCTTGGTGATGACCGGGGGCTTGGATATTGCCACCGGTTTGCCGTTGCGGACGCCGATGACGGCACCCGCAGGATCGGGAGTGGTAACCCCCTTGACGACCCTGTTGCAGGCCGTATTGGATCAGAGCCCGGGTATGTCAGTGTCCCAGGCTCAGGCTCGGCTGACGACCTCGCTGGGTTTGTCAAATCAAGTTGATTTAACACAATACGATGCTCTTGCCGGAGCCCGGACTAACGATCCGGCGGCGGGATCGGTCTTGCGGGCGGCGGCGCAAGTTCAGGATACCATGGTGCAAGTGACGGCCCTGTTGGCCGGGGCTTCCACCAACCAGAGCAGTGACCCAATAGCCCGGCAAATTGCCGGCATCATGGCGGGTCAGGTGCGATCCAACGCGGTCTTGAACTTGAGCCAGCCGGGGGAGGTCAGCGGCCTGATTACGCAGGCGATGGCACTAGCCGGTACGCCATTGGCGCCGGGGGTTGTGGCGGGGGCGTCGGCCGTGATTGCTCAGGCCAACCAGCTTACAGACGCGGTTTTGGCGACCGGCGCGAGCGGATTGCAGACCGCCGAGGAGATCAGTCGGATCCAGGGCGTGGTGCAGGGAAGCTTGGCCTCGGAATGGCTACAGGTGGGGGCCCAGACGCGGGTGATTGATGATGTGCTGGTGGCCAATGCCGGTGATGGGTTGCAGCAAAAAGTGCAGGTGGCCCCGGTGGGAAATGTGACCGGGACCGACACTCGGGCGGGGACCTTCGCCTTCGGCCAGTCAACCTTTAGAATAATTGAAGACGGAACCCCGGAAACGGCGATGACGGCGGTGACGGTGGTGCGGACGCAGGGAAATAAGGGAAGTGCGGGCGTACGGATTGCCCTCAGCGACGGTACGGCGAGGCTGGCGGCAGGGGATTACCTTAAGACCAATGTGGACTTGCTGTTTAATGACGGTGAGATCAGCCAGACGCTAGAGTTGAAGGGCGTTCTAGTGGATGACAACCTGGTGGAAGGGAACGAAACCTTGAACCTGACGTTGGCGCTGGCTACGAACGCTCCTTCGGGCGCGTTGCTGGGGCAGCAAACCGCGGTGGTGACGGTGGTGGATAACGACCTGCCCGGCGCATTTTCCTTCAGCGCGTCGGAATATCGCGTCAAAGAAGATGGCACAGCGCTGTCGTCCGTACTGGTGACCCGGACGGGGGGCAGCAGCGGGACCGTAACGGTCGTCGTCACGCCCGGGGAACTGGCTGGAGGCGCTACGGCGGGATTGGATTATGTGGCGGCGCCGATTTCGGTAACGTTTGAACCGGGCAATTTCCACCGATACGTGACGGTGCCGGTGCTTGCCGACACGGTTCCAGAGGGGGCGGAGGCGATTGCCTTGTCGCTGTCACTAGGGGGCGGAAATCCCCCCGGAACCAGCCTGGGAGTTCAAACCAATGCGTTGCTGTGGATCGAGGACGATGCACCCGTTGTTTTATCGGCACGGTTGGAGCCGATGGCGGCGCCTGCGGGAGCGATAAACTTGCGGATTCATGGTCCAGCCGGAAAACGCTTCGTCGTGCAGAAATCTTTGGATCTGCACCAGTGGACTGGCGTGCATACGAATCGGCTGATGGGCGCGGCGGCCGATTATTCGGAGACCCAACCACCACCCGCCAAGGAAAACCGGTTCTACCGACTGTTGCTGATGCCGTAAGGGACCGGGTTTCCTGCCCCCATGCGGCTTGACCCCGTTCTGCCGGGATCGATAACTAACCAGAATGAATCATGGCCGTAACGATTGATATTCTTTATCAGGGAAACCTGCGTTGCCAGGCAGCGCATGGGCCTTCCCGTAAAACCCTGATTACCGACGCCCCGACCGATAACGGCGGCAAAGGAGAGGCGTTCTCACCGACCGATCTCGTGGCCACCGGCTTGGGAAGCTGTCTGGTGACCATCATGGGATTGGTGGCTCAGCGCCATAACTGGGATCTGACCGGCACACAGGTTCAGGTCATTAAAGAAATGACGGCGGATCCCGTCCGCCGGATTGGGGCGTTGAAAGTCACGGTGAAGCTGCCTCCGGGCGGTGGTCTTTTGCCAGCCGACCGCGCCAAGCTCGAACAGGCGGCCTGGGCGTGTCCGGTCAAGCAAAGCCTGCATCCGGACGTGCGGGTGGAAATTCAATTCATTTATCCGGGGTAAGACAGGATCGAACAAAAACGTTGCACCGGCCGGCCGGTTGTGGCTTGATCCCTGGCATGAAAGTAGCTGTCAAATGGACCGGTTTGTGGTGGTGTGGACAGCGGTGTTTTGGGCGGGTAAAGGCAGTTTTTGCGGATCTATGAACCGGCGTCGCTTGCGGGTGGTATATTCCGGGCAGGTGCAGGGTGTGGGGTTTCGGTACACGGTGAAATCCCTGACTCCCGGGTATGAAGTAGCCGGAACCATTCGAAATTTGCCCGAGGGTGGGGTCGAGCTGGTCGCCGAAGGGGCGGAGGACGAGTTGAAGGCCTTTCAACAGGCCGTTCGCGACTCCGGTCTGGGCGGATTGATTCGCCACGAAGATGAGTATTGGAACGAAGCCCGAGGGGGGTTTCGTGGGTTTGAGATTGTAAGTTAACGTTAAGTCACCGAGATGAAGTACGCCATTGTTGCGGATATTCACGGCAACCTGGAAGCGTTCCGAGTCGTGTTGGAGGACGCTAAGAACCAGAAGTGCACGCATTACGCCTGCCTGGGTGACGTGGTCGGCTACAACTCCAATCCCAAGGAATGCCTCGACATCGTTCGCAGCATGGCGATGCCTTGCGTGAAGGGCAACCACGATGAGTATTGTTCTAACGATGGCGACCTCGAGGGATTCAATCCCCATGCAGCGGAAGCGGTTAATTGGACGCGCAACCAAATCACGGAAGCCGATCGCAAATGGCTGCGGGAATTGAAATACATCCGGCTCGTAGCCAGCTTCTCGCTGGTGCATGCCACCCTGGATGGCCCGCAGCGTTGGGGCTATGTTTTCGACAAATTGGCGGCGGCCGCCAGCTTTACTTATCAGAATACCAGCGTCTGCTTTTTCGGTCATACTCATGTGCCGGTGGCTTTCATCCGCGATAGTGTCGTCCGCGGCGGCACTTATTCGAAATTTAAGATCGAGCCGGGCCGAAAATATTTCGTCAACGTGGGCAGCGTCGGCCAGCCCCGCGATGGCAATCCCAAGTCTTCCTATGTCATTTACGATCTGGATGAGGGATCCATCGAGTTGCGCCGGCTCGACTACGACATTGCCAAGACGCAGGAAAAAATTCGCGCCGTTGGCCTGCCCGAGCGGTTGGCCGAGCGCCTGGCTCACGGCAAGTAATCGAGGCGCTGGGACCGGGGGCCAGAGTCACCTGTGAAAATCCTCATCCTGAAGCCTAGTTCGCTCGGCGATGTGGTGCAGGCCTTGCCGGTGTTGCGGCTGCTGAAACGCCGGTTTCCCGAAAGCCAGGTTTACTGGTGGCTCTCCTCGGATTTGTTGTCCCTGTTGGAAGAAGATCCGCAGGTCGCGGGTGTTTTCTCCTTCGAACGGCGACGCTGGTCGGTTCCTTGGCGCTGGCCTGAATTGCTGGCCAGCGTGCGCCAAATGCGCGCTCAGGCATTCGATTGGGTTATCGATCTTCAGGGATTGGCCCGCAGCGGTTGGTTGGCTTGGTTCGTCAATGGCCGGCTGACCGTGGGCGTGGAGGATCCTCGTGAAGGGGCAGGCGCCTTTTACGATTTGGCGGTGCCGCGGTCTTCGCCTCAAACCCATGCCGTGGACTGGTACCTCAGTGTTTTGGTCCGATTGGGTGTGGATGTCTCGGGCGACTTCGAATGGCTCCCCGTCCGATCGAAAGCGGCGGCGGTCGTTCGGCAAAAATGGCCCGTGCTGAATCACCGGTGGATTGCCCTGCAGCCGGGCGCTCGATGGCTCAACAAACGCTGGCCGGTCGAGCATTTTATCGCGTTGGTACGACGGCTGGCCCAGGATCTTCCCGATCACCGGTTCGCCCTCCTGGGATCGCGCTCCGATGCGGCGTTGACCGCCCCAATCGTGAGGGCCGCACCGGGACGATGCGTGGATTTAGCGGGCCAAACCACCTTGCCGGAGATGATCGAGTGGCTGCGCGCGGTCGAGGTGCTGATCACCAATGATACCGGTCCCATGCACGTGGCCGCAGCCTTGAATAAACCGGTGGTCGCCTTGTTCGGTCCCACCGATCCGCGACGCACGGGACCTTATGGCCAGATCGATCGCGTGCTGCGCCTGGATTTACCCTGTTCGCCCTGCCTCAGTTCGTCCTGCCGCCACCACCCCTTCATGGAATGTCTCGAAGCTCTCCAACCCGGTTTGGTGGGCGAACGGGTGCTCCAGCGGATGGGCAGGATGGAGCTTGCCCGGTCGGAATAATGACTTAAAGTTCGTTTACGATTATGAAATCCATGTGGCTCCTTTTGGGATGCTGGCTGGCCTCAGGCGCGTGCCTGCGGGCACAGGTGCGCGTCGAATTGACGATCGACCAGGAGCAATTCCTGCCTGGTGAACGCCTCCTCTTGCAGGTCAAAATCACCAATCAATCCGGAGAAACCTTGAAGCTGGGGAAAGAATCCGACTGGCTGAAGTTTGCGGTCGAAGCCTCCAGCGGCTTTGTGGTTAATAAATTGGGCGAAGTGCCGGTGACCGGCGAGTTTACGCTTGCCTCATCGGAAGTCGCCGTCAAACAGGTGGATCTGACTCCCTTCTTCGATTTATCCACGCCCGGACGCTACCGCGTCACCGCCAGCCTGAAGCTGCCCCAATGGAACCTCACCGTCGTCAGCCCCGCCAAAGCGTTCGACATTATCAACGGGACCGTGCTGTGGCAGCAGGATTTCGGGGTGCCGGGCTCGGTGTCGCCCACCCAGCAGTCGCCGGAAATTCGCCGCTACTCACTGCAGAAAGCGACTTTCCTTAAACATCTGCAACTGTATGTTCGAGTCTCCGATGCCACCGATAACCGCGTGTGCCGGGTTTTTGCCCTGGCCCCCATGGTGTCGTTCAGCCATCCTGAAACGCAGATCGACCGCGAAAGTCGTCTGCATGTGCTCAGCCAGACCGGAGCGCGTTCGTTTATTTATGCCATCGTTAGCCACGAAGGCGAACTGCTGGCGCGCCATACCTACGACTACACCAATACGCGCCCTAAATTAGTGGTCGGCGACGAAGGCAAAGTCATCGTGCGCGGCGGCACGCGACGTTCCACAGCGCAGGACTTGCCGAAACCCGTCGCCGATTCCAATGACACCCCGTCAAAACCCTGATTACGAAACCGTTTCAACGCCGGCTGCGGATATGAACGGTGTGCCCATCCGGTCCCTGATCGGCATCGGATGCTAAACCATCACGCCCGTCCCTTCAGGAACGCTGGCCTGCGAATGGGTGGCGTCGGAGGCGGCCGGCATGGGTTGGAGTTGGAGGATTTTATCGGCCGCCGCCGCTAACGAAGGCACGATCATATCATGGTGTCCCGCTCCGCTCCAATTCCTGACGCGGCAGCAGGCCGCTGGATATTTCCGGTTGATTCGTGGTGGCGATGAGCAGGTAACCTGCCTGCTGGAGGCGCCGCAGAGGCTTCCAAGCATCCCCGTTAAGGTAAAAGTCCTCCGCCCGCAACGGACTGACTGGATGTTGTCGCTCCATCCGAACCAGATTCAGTATGCCATCCCGTTCCAGAAACACACCCGATTTCATGCCCGCTAACAAGCAGGAACCGAGCCGCGTTGCAGAATTGAGAAAATCGGCGATCCGGACTACATCGCGCTGCCGTTCTACGAGGCTGAATGGTTGCGCATCGGCGTCAAGGAAGCGGAACCCGGTTCGCTTTATCCCAAGGTCCGCCTGATGGCTCATTCGTCTGTTGGTGGGCACGACAGGACTTGAACCTGCACGGATTGCTCCAAAGGATCCTAAGTCCTTCGCGTCTGCCATTCCGCCACGTGCCCGTATGCACTTGACCTTTTCGCATTTGCCCCGGAGTGTCAAGCGAGGGCACCCGCAGATACAGGCAAGTCCTCGGGAGAGACGATAATTTCGGAGGGGCGAGCTCCGGGAGCCCCCATCTTCTCCTGCGCCGGTTCAAGTTCCACGACCGTCTGACATTCGATTAGTCAGGGCGTCGCGGAGCTCCGCCCTCCGAAAGTTATTTGCTCTCCAGCGTAATCTCAGCCCAGTAAGCCGCCTCATTGCTCCAGCCGGTGGGTTGGTTGACCCGTTCCACCTTAATGGCACCGGCGATCCGGAGTTCTTTCGCGCCTTCGGATCAGCCTCGCTCCGCGCGGTGCATCATCACCCGTTTCAGCTCGCGATCGGACTCGCGTTTCTTCAAGTCCTCCCGTTTATCGAAGGTCGCCTTGCCGTGGCCGACGCCGAGGGCGACCTTGATCTTGCCGTTCTTCCAATAGAACGACAGCGGGATGAGGGTGTGGCCCTTGACACTGGTCAACTCGGACAGCCGCCGGATTTCGGATTTGTGCAGCAGCAACTTCCGCACGGTCTTGGGCGCGTGGTTCTGGCGGTTGCCAAAGGTGTATTCATCGATATGGGCATTGTAAAGCAACACCTCGCCCCCTTCCACCCGGGCGAAGGCGTCGCGGATTTGCCCCAATCCCGCCCGGAGTGCTTTGACCTCGGTGCCATGCAGCACCAAGCCAGCCTCCACCGTCTCCAGAATGTGATAATCCCGGCGCGCCTTGGAGTTGTGGATGATGTCCGCCATAGCAAAGCAGCCAGAAGGCAACCCTTCT
>Ga0209429_10001012_pt1 | contig 18057 bp, 12 predicted proteins | sample BarGraNGADG00212_3_FD_184493 | JGI IMG/M metagenome (GOLD analysis project Ga0209429, IMG submission 184493) | Arctic peat soil microbial communities from Barrow, Alaska - Barrow Graham LP Ref core NGADG0004-212 (SPAdes) (version 2) | ecosystem: Environmental > Terrestrial > Soil > Wetlands >...
TAAGACATTGGCAAAGACACTTTTGGAAATGAAAAATATTACCAAGCTTTTTCCAGGTGTTAAGGCACTTGATGATGTCAACCTTGTTGTAGAAGAGGGCGAGATTCATGCGCTCGTAGGAGAGAACGGCGCTGGTAAATCTACTCTTATGAATGTTCTCGGCGGAATTTACGGGCATGGGACATACGAGGGTGATATTCTCTTTAACGGAGAGTTATGTAAGTTCAAAGATATCAGAGATAGTGAAGCTAAAGGTATTGTTGTTATTCATCAGGAACTAGCTTTGGTGCCGTATCTGTCGATCGGTGAGAACATGTTTTTAGGAAATGAACGTGGAAGCGCTCTCAATTTGGATTGGGATGCCACTTATCACGAGGCTGATAAATTACTTCGGGTTGTTGGTCTACAGGAGAGTTCGCGTACCCTTATCAAAGATATTGGTGTTGGAAAGCAGCAGCTTGTTGAAATTGCGAAAGCTCTCGGCAAGAACGTCAAACTTCTGATTCTTGATGAACCTACTGCTTCATTGAATGAGAATGATTCGAAGAAGCTTCTCGGCTTAATACAGGATCTGCAGAAAAAGGGCGTTACGTCCATCATGATTTCTCACAAATTGAATGAAATCAATTATGTTGCTGATAGAATTACCATTATTCGTGACGGAACTACAATCGAGACTCTCGACAAGAAGGTAGATACGATCACGGAAGACCGCATTATCAAAGGAATGGTAGGAAGGGAACTTACGGATCGTTTTCCAAAGCGCGAATCAAAACTCGGAGAAGTTGCTTTTTCGATTAAAAATTGGACGGTATACCATCCGGTATATTCAGAGCGCAAAGTGGTTGACGATGTATCGATCAATGTTCGCAGAGGCGAAGTACTCGGCATTGCAGGTCTTATGGGTGCCGGCCGGACAGAACTTGCAATGAGTGCTTTCGGCAGGGCATACGGTTCGGGAATTAAGGGTGAACTTGAGAAAGACGGCAAACCGATTGTTCTGCATACTATTTCTCAGGCAATCAAGGCGAAAGTCGCGTACATAACGGAAGATCGTAAAGGTGACGGCTTGATTCTTGGAAAGACCATTACGGATAATATTACACTGGCTAAAATGTCCAAAGTCAGCAAAAGAGGCAAAATTGATTCCGATCTTGAGGTAAACGTAGCAAAGTCATTCAGGGATAAGCTCAGAATCAAATGCTCAAGTGTTCAGCAGTTAGCTGGCAACCTTTCCGGCGGTAACCAGCAGAAGGTTCTTTTGAGTAAATGGATGTTTACGGAACCGGATGTAATGATACTTGATGAACCCACGCGCGGCATTGATGTTGGTGCGAAATATGAGATTTATTGTATTATGAATGACCTTGCTGCTGAAGGTAAGTCGATCATAATGATTTCTTCAGAACTTCCGGAGATTCTCGGAATGTGCGATAGAATTTATGTTATGAACGAAGGCAAAATTGTGGGTGAACTCTCACGAGAAGAAGCAACACAAGAAGTTATCATGGGCATGATTCTTTCTGCGAGTAAAGGAGCATAAATAAGATGGAAGAAAGTAAACTCAAACAATTCACGTCAACTCTTGCTGCAGGTCTGAGGCAGTATTCAATGCTTATAGCGTTGATTGCAGTCATGGTCTTTTTTGAAATTTCAACCAAATATGTGCTTCTTGTTCCACGGAATGTATCCAATTTGATTTTCCAGAATGCATATGTCGTTATCCTTGCCGTTGGTATGCTGCTTTGCATCCTTACCGGAGGCAACATTGATCTTTCTGTTGGTTCTGTTGCAGCTTTCGTCGGAGCATTGGCCGGTCAGCTGATTATCGTCAACAAAGTAAATGTTTATATTGCTGTTGTAATCTGCCTTGCTGCCGGAATCCTGATTGGCATGTGGCAGGGATTCTGGATTGCATATGTTCAGATTCCTCCATTCATTGTTACCCTTACCGGTATGCTTCTGTTCAGAGGATTGACGCTTGTTACCCTGAACGGCCTTACACTTTCACCTTTCCCGGATGCATTCCTCGGCATGTCGACAGGTTTCTTCGGTGATTTCTTTGCTGTTCCTAAGTTCAATATGACATGCATGCTCGTTGGCGTGCTTGCTGCAGTTATTTTTATAATCATGCAGATATTCAGCCGCATTCATAAAGTAAGAAAAGGCTATGAGACGGGTCATATCCTCGGATTCACAGTTAAAATAATAGTTATTCCTGCGGTAATAGTCCTGATTGCTTATACTTTGGCCAGTTACAAAGGAATTCCCACCGTTCTTCTGATTCTAGCAGTTATTGTTCTGATGTATGCCTATATTACCAACAAGACTGTTGCAGGACGTTATCTGTATGCTCTTGGCGGCAACCAGAAAGCTGCCAGACTTTCCGGTATTAACACGAAGAGAGTATTCTTCCTTGCGTATACAAACATGGCTTTCCTGGCTGCTGTTGCAGGTCTTGTATTTGCAGCACGTCTTCAGTCTGCTGCACCTACAGCAGGTGTAGGGTTTGAACTCGATGCAATCGGTGCATGCTTCATCGGCGGTGCTTCGGCTTACGGCGGTATCGGTACTGTCGGAGGAGTCCTGATCGGAGCTATTTTCATGGGCGTTCTCAACAATGGCATGTCTATCGTTGGTATCAGTTCTGATTGGCAGCAGATCGTCAAAGGTCTGGTTCTTCTGTTTGCCGTAGCCTTTGATGTTGTTTCAAAAAGCAAGACAAAATAATTTCATTTCCGGTACGTTTCAAGTCTCTCCCTGCTGAATTGTTTCAGCAGGGAGAGACTCTATCCGGAAAATTCTTGGCAATCAGGGGGACGAGCAAGTAACATGTAATTGTCCTCGTGCTCGAGCACGGTAACGAAAAATGAATAATTATGTGATTTGGATGGTGGTGTACCGGTGACTTCAATCAAAGAAATAGCAGCACTGGCAGGTGTTTCAAGAGGAACAGTTGACCGTGCGCTGAATAACAGAGATGGGGTCAATCGCGAGGTCGCCGAGCGGATCCGAAAAATTGCGGCGGAGAAGGATTACAAGACCAACCGTGCGGCACTTGCCCTTGCAGCAAGGAAAAGACCTCTTAAAATCGGAGCGATTTTCCCGGTGGACGGCAACGTGTTTTTCGAAGAGGTTATTGCCGGAGTGCGGGCGGCCGAAGCGGCATATGCCGATAATGGCGTAACCGTTACGCTAAAGACCATGAGAGGATTCTCCGTAGAAGTTCAGCTGCGCCTCATTGATGAGCTCGTTGCTGAAGGAATGCAGGCACTGGTGATTGCGGCTATCAACGAGAGATCCATCGCACACAGGATCAATGACCTTGTGAAGCAGGGGATACCGGTGATTACCTCAAATACGGATATAGAGAAGACAAAGAGGCTGTGTTATGTAGGGACGGATTATCAGAAGAGCGGAGAAATTGCTGCGGGGCTGATGGGCCTTGTTGCTGACGGCAGAACACTCAGGACGGTGCTGTATACGGGCTCCATTCATATTCTTGGTCACAATCAGAGAATTACAGGATTCAACTCATCTGTCAGACATTATCATCCAACTATTAAGATTTTGGATATTTTCGAGACATTGGACGATGCAGATAAAGCGTATGATAATACCATTCATCTGCTGCAGAAGTACAAAGACCTGGATGCGATTTATATGACAGCCGGCGGTATCGGCGGTACCTGCAGAGCCCTTGCTGATACGGGAAACGCAGGAAAGATCAAGTTGTTCACACATGACTGCACATCGGAGTCGAGGCTGTATCTCGAAAACGGAGTTATATCGGCTACGATATGCCAGGATCCATTTCAGCAGGGATATATGCCGGTCAAGATACTGTTCAACTATTTTCTGGACAGGCAGGCTCCGGAGGCTGATCTGATTTATACAAAGATTGACATTCTCATACGTGAGAATTTATAAGAAATACTGTTACATAGTGGTAATCCCACAAAAGAAAGGAAGGACAAAATATGAACGAATTCTATCCCAACATCCCCAAAGTGCGTTATGAAGGGAAACAATCCACAAATTCCATGGCGTTCAAGTACTATAACCCGGAAGAGATTATTGCAGGAAAAACAATGCGTGAGCACCTCCGTTTTGCCATGTCATACTGGCATACAATGGTTGCAGAGGGCGCCGATATGTTTGGTGCCGGAAGCCTTGATAAAAAATATGGCGCGACAGACCCGATGGAACAGGCCAAAAATAAGGCGCTTGCCTCATTTGAGCTCCTTGATAAGCTTGATATTGACTACTATTGCTTCCATGACCGTGATATTGCACCTGAGGCGGAGACTCTGGCGGAGACCAATGCCCGTCTTGATGTCATTGCCGACATTCTGGAAGAACAGATGAAAAAGCACAACAAGAAGCTTCTGTGGGGTACTGCAAATCTTTTCAGTAATCGCCGCTATATGAGCGGTGCCGGTACTTCTCCGAGCGCAGATGTCTTTGCATACGCTGCTGCTCAGATCAAGAAGGCAGTTGAGATTACAGTCCGTCTTGGCGGCGAGGGCTACACTTTCTGGGGCGGCCGTGAAGGATATGAGACTCTGATGAATACCGACATGGGTCTTGAGCAGGATAACATGGCACGTCTGATGCATTTGACGGTAGATTACGCAAGAAGCATCGGCTTTACAGGAGATTTCTACATAGAGCCGAAACCGAAGGAGCCGATGAAGCACCAGTATGATTTTGATGCTAATACCGTTCTTGCTTTCCTTCGCAAGTATGGTCTTGAGAAAGATTTCAAGCTCAATCTTGAAGCAAATCACGCCACTCTTGCACAGCATACTTTCCAGCATGAGATTCGTGTTGCAAGCACCAACGGAGTATTCGGATCCCTTGACGCAAACACAGGTGATCTGCTGCTCGGCTGGGATACCGATCAATTCCCGACAAATGTGTATGACAGCACTTTTGTTATGTATGAAGTGCTTAAAGCAGGCGGCTTTACACACGGCGGCCTGAACTTTGATTCGAAAGTACGCAGACCTTCCAACACTCTGGAAGATATTTTCTATGCATACATTGCCGGTATGGATACGTATGCGCTCGGTCTGCGAATGGCAGTTCGTATGATTGAGGACGGACGGATTGATCAATTTGTTGAGAACCGTTATGCAAGCTATAAGTCAGGCATAGGAGCGGACATCATAAGCGGTAAAGTAACACTCCAGGATCTGGCAGCCTATGCACTCAAAAATGGAGAAGTACATGCAGAAAGCGGCCGTCAGGAATATCTTGAATCTATTATGAATGCCGTTCTGTTCGGCTGAACAACGGGTTACAATACAGAATATGACTTTCGCTGCCCAACCCGCAGCGAAAGTTTTTTCTATAACATGATAAGGAGCTGAATATGAATTATTTGATTGGAATTGACATTGGTACGTCCGGCACAAAAACCGTGCTGTTTGATGAAATGGGTACCGTTATCTGTGATGCACTTATTGAATACCCGATGTATCAGCCACATAACGGCTGGGCTGAGCAGCTGCCGTCGGACTGGTGGCAGGCTGTTGCCGGCACACTTAAACAGGTTACGGCCAAAAGCGGAATTGATCCTGCACAGATTCGCGGTATCGGTTTATCCGGGCAGATGCACGGTCTTGTTATGCTCGATGAGAAGGATCAGGTCATCCGCCCTTCAATTATATGGTGTGATCAGCGTACCGCCAAAGAGTGCGTGGAAATCACTGAGAAAGTGGGCGCTGCCCGCCTGATTGAAATCACAGCAAATCCCGCACTCACAGGCTTTACTGCATCGAAGATTCTTTGGGTCCGCAACAATGAACCCGAAAATTATGCACGCTGCAGGAAGATCCTCCTTCCTAAGGATTACATCCGTCTGATGCTGACCGGCGAGTATGCGACTGAAGTATCGGACGCTTCCGGTATGCAGCTTCTCGATATCGGCGGACGCTGCTGGTCTGATGAAGTCCTCGCAAAGCTTGCCATTGACAAGTCACTTCTTGCTCCCGTATATGAATCAACTGAAGTCAGCGGACAGATCTGTGCATCCGCTGCCGACCTTACCGGATTAAAAGCGGGAACCCCTGTAGTTGGAGGAGCCGGCGACAACGCAGCAGCTGCAGTCGGAACAGGTGTAGTAAGTGACGGCCAGGCATTTACAACGATCGGAACATCCGGTGTCGTATATGCTCATACCTCCAAGATGCATATTGATCCTGCAGGACGCGTACATACATTCTGCTGTGCTGTTCCCGGATGCTGGCATGTTATGGGCGTTACACAGGGAGCAGGGCTGTCGCTTAAATGGTTTCGTGATACTCTTTGTCAGTCTGAGATAGAGACGGCAGCTCAAATGGGCGTCAGTCCCTATTATCTGATGGACAAGGAAGCTGAGAAAGTGCCGATCGGCGCAAACCGTCTTCTCTTCCTGCCTTACCTGATGGGGGAGCGTACCCCTCATCTTGACCCGGACTGCAGAGGTGTCTTTTTCGGTCTGTCTGCAATGCATCAGAAAAGGGATATGATCCGCGCTGTTCTTGAAGGCGTATCATTCTCACTTCGTGACTGCCTTGAAGTTATTTCCGGCATGGATACACCCATTGATGTTATGCGTGCATGCGGCGGCGGATCCGGTCCCCTTTGGAGACAGATGCTGGCGGATGTTTATAATTGCGATGTCAGTACAATCAAGTCCAAAGAAGGGCCTGCCCTAGGTGTTGCGCTCCTGGCCGGTGCCGGTACGGGCGTGTACAAGAGTGTTGAAGAGGCTTGTTCGATTGCAGTCCTGACAAAAGACTCAGCTGTACCTGATATCCAGAGACATCAGGATTATGAGTCATATTATCAGCTGTACCGGTCGATTTATCCTTCCCTTAAGGAACACTATAAGACACTTGCCAAGCTGTAAATCAATGGTTTAAGGTATCAGGAATTTTCGGAAACAAAAAAGTGCACTTCCAACGTTGGCTTTTGACCAACACCTGGGGGTGCACTTCATTTTTCAATTTCATTTGCATCAAGTATTTTGTGTTTGTACAGATCAGTAAATTGATTTGCAAGTTGATTCTGCGGATAATGATCTAAAGGGTGTCATTCCATATCAGGTACTTTGGACAGCTTTTCGTAGAAGAAGATAAAACCTGCAAGGAAGACAAAGGCCCCGACCGGAATGATCCATAGTGTGGTTGCACCGGATATGGCGCCGATTATCAGCGGAATCATGGTATAGCCGATATTGGCCATACCCATCTGATATCCAATCGCAATCTGCGAGAAATCGCGGCCGAAATGCAGCGGCGTGTCCTGCATGGCGCAAGGATACATCGGAGCAAAACCCAGACCGATCAGGCAGAGTCCGAGCGGGCACAGGATGCCGGCTGCCGTTGGAATCAAGAGGCATATAAATCCGACTGCACTTATACCGGAACCGAGGCGAATAGCGGTTCGGGTACCGATCCTTTCGACGATGAAGCCGACAAGAATCCGTCCGACGGTAATACTGCCATAATAGATCGATACCCAAAGACCGGCATTTGCAATCGTTACGCCACGGGCGCTTCGAAGATAACTTGCAGACCAGAGTCCGACCGATGCCTCGGATCCGACATAGAAGAAGAAGACAAGCATGCCCGAAAGAAGACCTTTGCGGCTGACAATTTCATGCAGGCCCCCGCGCAGGCGCTGCTTGAATGAAAGAGCGACTTTTGGGCTGTCCAGCTCTTTTTTACGGTCTGTTTCCTTTTGCAGAGCTTTTTTCTCCGGGGCATGAAGACCCCAGAGCTTAAGTGAGAAGAGGAAAATGAGAGCGAGAGTCAGCTGAACCCCGGCTACGGAGATATACCCGATTCTCCAGGATCCGGCATTTACAATGGCCTGTGTCATGATCAGCGGCCCGCAAAAAGCACCTAATCCCCAGCAGGCATGAAGCCAGTTCATGTGACGCGAAGAAAAATGCGTCGCTACGTAATCATTCAGACCGGTATCAACAGCACCGGCTCCGACGCCAAGCGGAACACACAGGATGATTAGGAAAATAAAGGACCTGGATAATCCGAACCCCAGCATTGCCAGTCCGGTAAGGGCTGAACTTGCACACACGACAGGACCCGTGCCGAATTTCTTGAGGATATGACCGCTTGAAAAGGAGGAGAAGACCGTGCCGATTGAGCCGACAACAGTCAGGACCCCGGCTCCTGCAAGCGGCATGGAAAAGGTCTGCCGCATCTCCGGCCATGCAACTCCCATCACTCCGTCCGGAAGCCCGAGACTCATAAAAGCAAGATAGATAATCAGAAGAAGAATGGCAGTAATCATAGAGGTCTCCTTTGTTCGTCTCCCAGAGGCGGCGTTATTTAGACTTCCAGTAATCCATAGCAATTTGAAGAAGACCGGACTGATACAGGTCATCGACCTCATTGACGATATGAAAAACAGGACATCGCGCTGCGGGAAGTAATTTTGCAAGCGCAAGTCCGAGATCCGGGGTATCTTCGTCTGTCAGGTCAAATCCGGATAATGCAATGTCCGGCGGATTTATTACACAGACAAAGCTTGCGGCAGCGCGTGCAATGCAGGAGATAAGTTCGTTCTTTCTTTTGCGTGAGTGTTCAGGACTTCTGTAATCTTCAGCAATCCGGGAAAGCTTCCCTGCAAAGGTTATGGCATGTCCTTTATACTCGAACGGAAGATATTCCAGTTCCCCGGCACAGCCGGAGGAGCCATGTACAATCTGCCCGTCCAGAAGGATGCCGGATCCAGGACAATTTGTCCCGTAAAAAATATGAACCAGATCCGGCCACTTTTCACGCTCTGCAAAAACGAGAACATTCACATCGTTCTCTATTGATACGTGTACCAGAAGCGCCTTTTTCAGGAAACTTTGCAGATCCAGACCCTGCAGTTCTTTATAATCAGGCAGATAGGTGACTTGTCCGCTCACAATGACGCCGGGCATACCCAGACAGACAACGGAAAGTACGGGATATTTTGTCTTGATATCCAGCAGGATATTCTTGAGCTGTTCGTCACAGTACCCCGGATCAAGCCTTTTCCTGTCTTCGAATAATATATTGCCGAGAACATCACACACCCGTATAAATAACTCGTGATTCTCAATATAAGCACATGCTGCTGCTTGAAAAAGAGGATTCAGTGTAAATTGTTCAGCGGGACGTCCGCCGCGTGAGGTTGAATCAGGAAGAACAATCACTTCGCCGGTCTGGCAGAGTTCATTCAGAAGAGCTGATACCGTCGGAAAACTAAGGCCGGAAATATCTGCGAGCTCTGCTTTGCCAAGCTGCGGAATATGGCGCATGAGGTTTCTGATCATCCTCCGGTTCTGCTGACGAATCTGATCGAAATGTGAGCAATCGCTTAAACCCATGATTGATTATCCCCTTTCAAAATAAACTTTCGAAAGTATGTTTAATAACCGCTTCATTATCTTACCGTTTTCGGGAATTGTCAATGCATCTGATGTGAATATTGAAAATGAATTCCGTCTTCCGAATGACTCCGGTGACGTATGTTTGAAAAATTGAAAAAAAAAGCATGCCCTGTTGACGGGTATGCATAAACGTGCGAAAATAAAGATTAGCTCTTGATAGGCGTTATTGCGCAAAAAATCATAAATACAAGATAGCATATCAGTGCGCTTGAGTCAAGGGCTTACTCTTAACATGATACAGTTTACATGATAACAGAAATGAATGATACACTACCGAACCATAACAGAAGTCTATTTACGTCAAGGGGGTTAATTCATGACAGCTAAAAACAGTCAGGACGGACTTGAAAGACTCGGGTTTCTCACCGCTTCCAATTCGCATATCTCCGATCTGCGAATTGTAAATGATGACATTAAAGGAATCGGTGCATACCTTACTGAGCAGGGAATACGTGAGGTATTGGCGTCGCGCCAGAGTGCCCTTGCCCGCCAGGCCCGTCTGCAGTGGTCTCTGGAAATGACGGAGAAGATCCTTGAACGTGCGTCTTCCTCCCCGTATGCCGAACAGGATACACTTCCTCAGGTAATTTCGGACTGGTTTGAAGTAATCCTTTATATCCAGAACCAGACGACTGACTTCCTGTCTGATGAAGACATTATTCTAGCGGTAGCTGAATATTATGATAATTTCTGCGGAGGTGATTCTGATCTTCTGCGAGGAAAAGGCGCCGATCGTATTATAAAAAATTACAAGATGAAGAAGCCCCTTTCACGAGGTGCAGACGAGAAACCCGGACGTGAGAGTTCCTTTGATGATGAGGAAGAAGAGGTGGAACCGGAAGATCTTCCGCTTCCGGTTGATGATACTTTCCGATTGAATGTTTTTGCCGTGCGTGAGCCGTCAGCTGCTCCTGCCGCCGATTCCCGTCCCGATACGCTGCAGAAGCGTAAAACAAATGATCCGGAACAGGAGGCACATGAAATACTTGCGCTTTTCCAGAAAGAATTAAACCATTATGTAGGGGAAGGGACATCTTCCGTCTCTGAAAGAACCGGAAGAAATATTTTCGCATCCATAAGATATACCCTCAGTCTTGCTTCTGACACGACTCGCTCAATAGAGCAGCGTTTCGGCGACGGGCAGCGAAAACTTTTGGTCCTTCTGGAGGAATCAGAACGCAATTATCGCGCCACTCTGGCCATGAAGATTCATCTTCCGCTGGATACGTATTATGGTACGCTGTATCGTGAGATTCCGGCCTTCTTTCGTCTGTATGACGGACAATACGCAGCCCATGAAACACCGAGCCTTCTGGATTACCCCCTGGCCATTGAGATTGAGGATCTGTCAGGCATTCTATATATGCATGAGTATCTGCGCCGTCTCAGAATCGAAAGCGAATATACCCGCCGTGTTTCTGAGGAGCTGTCCGGTGAACTCGTCTTGGCCTATAGCCGGAAATATGATATGGATGTCACTTCTGTACCGGTGAATTTTTATGATATGCTGATGTCACAGGCATTTGCCGGAGCTCTTGTTCTTGATGAAGATAAAAGAGATCCCGCGGATGTATGGGGCCCGGCAGATCACAAACCCGCCTCATCCCAATGGCTTCACCCGGCTGAGTATTACCTGCCGGTTCTTACATCGATTTCAGCAATGTCTTTTTCTGAAAGACGGGAGAGACTCATACATATATGTGAATGTGTGTGTTCGTTTCCACAGGCTTCTGACCCGGATGTTGCCGGTTATGGACACATTTATGCAGATCGATGGATTACACTATTTGAGAGTGCACTTGAGAATCAATGCCCCGAGAACCTGATTCTGATGCCTGCCGTCAGTCAAAGTGCTGTCAGCAGCGATGAACCCAGCTATTTTGCCCAGGGTGTACCAATGCCTGATGAGGAATATTCGGAACTGGTTGAGAAATTGAGTGCCGCTTCTGATGTACAGGAGCAGAACCAGCTGATCCGTTCGCTGGTCCACAGCAGGAAAGACCTGCTCGACATTCTGCAGGAAGACTTCTGGATGCCGGGTGAGAAGGATATCTTTCTTGCAACCTTCAGTCATGAAGAGCAGGCACTTTTTGCCAAAGAGGACGAGTCGGATTCGCCGCATCTCGGAGTGAATTAATGCCGGATTTCCGGTTCCTTCACTCCCGGTTCACGGATTTCCGGTTCCCGGACGTCCCGCCATTTCCACAAGGTCATCCATATCGTGGCTTGTGACAAGAATCGTCGTCTGTTTTTCGCGGTTCAGTTCCTTAAGAAAACGAATCATCTGGCGTTTAGCAAGAACATCAAGACCGATTGTCGGTTCATCGAGTAATATGAGCTCGGATTCATGCAGGAGCATCATCGCGAGATCGACTTTCATGCGCTGTCCCAGGCTTAATTCGCGTACAAAGGTATGAAGAATACTCTGAAGGTCGAGAAGTTCAACAACCATATCAAGCATATTGCGGTACCGGTCAACGGGAATATTCCATACAACCCTTTTCCACTCGAAGCTTTGGATAACAGGGTGATCCCACCATAATTCCGAACGGTTGCCGAACATCACGCCGAGGCGTCTCATGAGTGCAACCCTGTCTTTCTGCAGAGACAAACCAAGCACCGTAATGTCTCCGCAGGATGGCATAAGCATGCCGGAAAGCAGCTTCATCGTAGTACTTTTACCGGCGGAAGCCGCGGGATAAATATCGATTTGATCCTGATTTGACATAATGTTTCATTCCTTTCCTGAATACGAATTGAGATAAGAGAAATAGTAGAACAGCCATTAGAGCCGGAAAGAAAAAGGGAAGACCAAGCGGGAGTTTTCCAAGCAGTGCAAGGGATGGAAACCATCCCAGAAGTCCGGCAGGAAATACGGAAAGCAGAGATATCTGCAGCTTCAGCGGCATCCCTGACAGCGGGTACTGACTTAAGTTTCCCTGAAGATCGATGACGGTCGATGATATTGTACGTCCCGCCCCTGGCAAGCCTGCGCAGAGTGAAAGCGGGGCGGCAGCGAGACTTCCGAACGGCAGATACTGCAGGACGGTTCCCATTCCCATGGCATTACGGCAAAGGGGATAAGATTGCCTGCAAAGAGTGACATCACAGCTTTACGGAGTGTGTATGCGAGCCACCTTGCGTTTACCATACGGATAAAGAGACACGTAAACAGGAATTCCGCAGCTAACCCGAGTGATATACATAGAAGGAGGCTCGGAAAGAACCAGAGAGTAGCCGGGATAAGTGACACTCCAAACAAAGGCGACAGCAGCACCAGGATCTCACTTAAGAGAGCGCTGACATATGTATAGGTCAGCATCTGCGAAAGCTGCATACCTGTGCTGACACCGATGCTCATCAGAATCCTCCACAGCATCATCAGAGGGATCAGACAGACAACTCGAAGAAGTGCATCGGGAAGCAGGTAGAATATTCCGGCCAGTGTCTTGTTTTGGGCAGACATCGCTGCGGTTTTGATATATTTTGCAAACATTTTCTTCTCCTTTTGAATCAAATAAAAAGACCGGGCAGCCATATTGACTGATCCGGTCTTCATCTGTTCTAAAGGAGCACTGACTTCATTACATCAGTTTGCTCTATATACAGGCGAGAGTACACGATTCAGGTCAAAATGGGCACAAGTATCCCGTAAAGATGCCGCAATGGCTGTCTGCGCGATATAAAAAGCTGCGCGATCACACCCAAATACCAATATACTCATTACTCTCACCTCACTTTCTTATGATTTGAAAAAATCATAAGAGGAAAAGAATCATTTAACAACCCCTCGTTTGGGATATGAGATTGCATTTTATCTGTAATACACCTCGGGACTTGTCAGCAAACCCGGTTTCTTCCTTCTCTTTTAGCCTGATAAAGTCTGATATCAGCCTTTTCAACCAACTCGCCGGCTGTATTCTCGTTGTCAAAACAAACAGCACCAAGACTTAAGGTAAGATTAATTGTGTTATCGCCGACCGTTAATGGATTCTGCTCTATGATTTTTCGCAGACGTTCTGCCAGATCCCTTCCAGTCGGCAGTAAGGTATCAGGTAAAATGAAAGCATATTCGTCCCCGCCATACCGGAAAGATGTATCGGAGGCTCTTGTGTTTGCCATCATTAGTCCTGCAGCATACCGGATTGCAGCATCACCTATGACATGTCCGTATGTATCATTAACTTCTTTGAAATGATCAATATCTACAAGCAGCAGACAGAAATCAGCAGACAATCCGTCCGTTCTTTCTCTGGAAGCAAGCTTAATTGCTTTATCCAGCGAATGATAGAAATGCCGCTGATTATATAAACCTGACAATTCATCAACCAGTGAAAGAGCTTCCAATCTTGCGTTAGCTTTTTCCAGTGCCTCTTCGGTCCTTGCAAGACTGGACATATCGCGTGAGACACCCCAGGTTCCGATGATTTTGTCATCCTGATCATAAAGCGGATATTTTGACGATGATAATGCAAGAAGCTTACTGGTGGGCAGTATCTCCTTCTCCATTTGGTTGATTTCAGGAATACCCGTCCTCATAATCTCTAATTCATTTTTGTATAGAACATCTGCTATCACTTCAGGATAGAAATCTGCATCGGATTTGCCTCTAAGATCAAGCGGATCACTTACTCCAAACCGTGCAGCGTGCGCTCTGTTGTTCAGAATGAATCTGGACCGGCTGTCCTTGAAATAAATCATATCCTCGGAATTGATCATGAGAGTATTGATTATCATGGAGTCGGACAACAGGTTGCTTTGCCTGTGAAGATAAGGATGTAATGTTTCCGTTGCCTTGGCATTACTTTTGGCATTATCGGCGGGAGTATCATCATTCATAATTACACACCATCTTTCTTCGTGTAGGCTGCATGCAAAATGCCTGGCAGTCTGGTATTTGTAACAGTGTTACATGCACTGGGCGCCAAATCAGTCAACACGATTTTTTCCGTTTTTCTTTGCATGGTAGAGACGGGCATCGGCTTTACGGACTATTTCACTGGCACTTGTCTCATTGTCAAAACAGACAACACCCAGACTGATAGTCAGGCTGATTTTCCGGTGATCAATGACAAGAGGGTTTTGCTCGACAACCTTACGCAGGCGTTCGGCAAGCTCCCGGCCGGCCGATAGATTCGTATCATGAAGGATTAATGTATACTCATCACCGCCATAGCGAAAAGCAGTATCGGAAGTCCGTGAATGTGCCAGCATGAGTCCTGCCACATAGCGAATGGCTGAGTCTCCCATCACATGTCCGTAGGTATCGTTGACCTGCTTGAAGAAGTCAATATCCGCAATAATCAGGCAGAAGTCCGCAGACAGACCGCCTCTTCTTCTTCTGGAAAACAGCTTGATTGCCAACTCCAGTGAATCATAAAAATGCCGTTGATTGTATAATCCGGTTAATTCATCAACAAGAGTTAATGCCCTCAGTTTGACATTGACTTTGGCAAGCTCTTCTTCGGCCAGTACCAGGGATGATACATTGCGGGAAGTACCCCAGGTTCCCATAATATTGCCGGCTTTATCATAGAGAGGATATTTGGATGTAGAGAAAGAAATGACCTCGCCGGCTGCATTCATCCCCTGTTCCAATTTATTAATGATGGGGATACCTGTTTTCATAATTTTAAGTTCGTCCTGACGCGACTGATTCGCGAAAACCTCAGGATAGCAATCAGCGTCGCTTTTGCCGACCAGATCAACTGGATCGTTTACCCCGAACTGATTCGCATGTGTTCGGCTGTTCAGGATGAATTTGGAATCGACATCCTTAAAATAGATTGTATCCTGCGAATTATTCAGAAGTGTATCTATGATAACGGAATCGGAGAACACAAATCCATCAGGCATGACAAACGAAGTATTGTCGTCCATTTTGCACGCCTCCTTTCAAGACAATTATATTACGAACAATTATGAAATCATATATAACGGATAATTGATTATTTGCTTTTTTGGGTATAATTATAAATGCGTTGATTGGAAGATATATTTGGGGGTGTTATTATGAAAAAATATCGTGGTGTAAGGTTTTTACTCGTTTTTGCAATTCTTATATCAATGGTATGTTTCAATTCAGTTACTGTATCCGCCGCGACCGGCACGGCGCCGCAACAGGGAACCGGCACACTTGCGGATCCGTATATTATAGATGAACCGCTTGAGCTGGTCTGGATGGGAGAGAACTATAGCACAATCAGGAGCAAATATTTCCAGCAGACGGCCGATATTGATATGTCGTCTGTTGCAAATTTCACACCGATCGGGAATGGCACAACCAGTTCATGGGGAGATGAATTCTCGGGACAATATGAAGGACTTGGATTTCAGATAAGTAATCTGACTATTAACAGTGATCTGGCATATATGGGACTTTTTCAGTATGTTAGCGGAACAGTTAAAAATCTCACTTTGGATGCCGTGAATATGACTGCAACAGGTACTTATGCATACATTGGCATTGGTGGAATTGCCGGCTATTCAGATAACGTCACAATTAGCAACTGCGGAATCAGCGGTTATTTGTCGGTTACCGGTATTGCCGACTCTTCTAATATCGGGGGTATCTGCGGACAATGCAGTGGAACGACAAAGATAACCAATTGCTATTGTACCGCCACACTGACAAATTCTAATGCAAATGCTTCCATTGGCGGAATTGCCGGATACACAGTATATGCTGGGTTGTCCGTTGATCATTGCTATTTTGCCGGAGCGATAATCGGCGGTAATTATGCTCAAGGAGCAATTATCGGGAACGATTACCTTGGAACCTATACAAATAATGTTTATTTGGATACGACTTCGAGTTTTGGTCTCGGATATACAAAGACGGATGCCGGCTGCACGCGGGCAACTGTTGCTTCCATAAAAACAACCGCCCCTTATTTGGCACAGGGATGGGATTTCACGTCTGTCTGGAAAATGGATGCAGTAACGGATTATCCTACCTTTATAATCGCCCCCGGAGTCCCGACAAATGTGAAAGCACAACCCGGAAACGGTCAAATTATTGTTAATTGGAATGCCGCAGCATATGCATCGAAATATAACATATACTATGGAACAACTTCCGGCGTATATGGTGCTCCAATAAGCGTGTCGGGTACAAGTGCAACAATCCCCGGCTTGACGAATCTGACAAATTACTACATCTGTGTTAAGGCGCTTCATGGATCAGTTGAAGGAGCGGCATCTTCTGTGGTGACGTGTGTTCCCCATGTTATTATTTCTGATCTGACGGCAGCCGGAAGTGTAAGCAGCGTAGTTATTACTTTTTCCGCTCCAACAGGTGCCTCGACCGTGGAACTGCAGCAGTCGACAAATGGCGGAACAAGTTATTCGGCAGTTGCCGGTGTGCCCCTTACCAGTACATCGACGGGAGTTACTTTGACAGGAATGGCAGGCGGAATATATATATACCGATTAAAATTGACATTTTCCGGAGTGGATGCGAATTCGAATTTAGCAACTGCACAGGTAGGCGGCAGCTATACGAAAGGGGCTTCCGTATTTTCCGCTGAATACGATGAAAATATTGTTCTTCCTGACGATTACTTGTATATTGGCAACGATTTTGGTGAACTCGACGATGCAGCACTTCAATTTGACCTGTCAGATTGTGCCGGATCAGTGAAAAACGCATATTTGTATGTATATGTGTATCCAAGTTGGAGCTCTGGAAGCGCTGTCCTTAATCTATATGGGCACAATAATGATTCGTGGTCGAGTTCTGTGATGCCTGCAGATCCTAATGGTTCAAACAGTAGTCTTATTCAATCGGGTATTACGGATTTTAAAGATGAGAAATATATAAGGGTGCCTGTAACGGATTTTATTAAGAGTCAGCTTGCAGCTGGTGACAAAATCATATCACTCTACTTGGCAGGGCAGGCGACTTCAGTGTCCAACGCAGACTATGTCTGTCTTTGTTCTCCGCAAAGCATTATTAACAAGCCTTATCTTGATATTGAGTTTACAAATGACAATGCAAATCTTTCAGGAATTAAAGTTAACGGGACAAGTTTGCCGGGATTCCTGGCCAGTACTAACACCTATAGCTATACAGCGCCTCACGACTCCGTTCTATCAGCACTGAGCTTTACCTCTACGCTTGAGGATTCATCAGCTTCACAAGGAGCTTGGGCATACAATTCCGCAAGCCATTCATGGAGTGTGACAGTAACCGCACCTGATGGAACAACGAAGAAGACCTACACTGTTAATGTTAGTGCGGCAGCCCAGAGCAGCGACGCTGCACTGTCGTCGATCAGTATCGGAGATACGCCATTAACGGGATTTACTTCGTCCACTTTAGATTACGCCTATCCCGTTCCTCACGGAACAAACCCTGAACTGCTTAGCCTTACTTCTGTTGTGCATGACCACAATGGAAAACAGGGAAGTTGGTTTTATGATGTGGCCACTCATACGTGGAGAATGACAGTAACATCGGAGGATTCGCTGTTTACCAAGACCTATACAGTAACAATTAATGAACTGCCGAGCACAGATGCCACACTGAAATCCATAAAAGTTAACGGCATAGATGTGGATAGTTTTACAGCAGGAACACAGAGCTATGAATGTAAAGTAGCTCATGTGACAGTCATTAC
>Ga0209429_10001013_pt1 | contig 18046 bp, 21 predicted proteins | sample BarGraNGADG00212_3_FD_184493 | JGI IMG/M metagenome (GOLD analysis project Ga0209429, IMG submission 184493) | Arctic peat soil microbial communities from Barrow, Alaska - Barrow Graham LP Ref core NGADG0004-212 (SPAdes) (version 2) | ecosystem: Environmental > Terrestrial > Soil > Wetlands >...
TTGGATTATTTGCATGGTCCCTCCTGGCAAAATGAAAAAACAAATAATATAATGATAGTTGGGAAGAATTTGGATTTGGATAGGAGTGATAAAAAAATAGATTTTTATCTTCCCAACTATTTATTCGTATATATGCGAACACGGTATTTATCGTTTATGACCATTCCCAAAAAGTGATAATCGAAACAAAGACTTTCATCGAGTGAAAGCGTATTTCTTCTGATGAAGCTGCTAAGAGGATTCTGAAATTGGCCAATTCCGTGGACAATCGAGATCGCTGAGGTGCTGTCGCGATTATTCAACAATGGGAAGATTTCTGGATAATCTTTGTATTGGCTGCTATTAGATGCCTCAGTCGGTTTTACCTTTCTGGATCAAGAAATGATACTCTTCTCCTTCCTGGGAGAGTTTAATTAACTTATGCCCCGCCCTTTTTGCCCACCGTGGTATATCCTGTACGGCAGCCGGATCTCCTGTAACCATTTCAAGGATTTCTCCCGGTTCTATTTTTTCCATTTCAGTCGTCGTATTAAAAATCGGAATCGGGCAATAGAGTCCCACGCAATCAACCAGGATCTTTGGTTTAATATTATTTGTTTCAGTCATTGAATTCAACCTTTACTCTATATTATGGGATCACAATTTCTTAAACTTATTTAATACTCAGGACATTCGACATTTCATATATGCCAGGTTGCTCTTTTGCGACCCACTCTGCGGCTCTCACAGCCCCTTTTGCGAACGCTGCCCTGCTATGTGCCTGGTGTTTTATCTCTATTCGCTCGCCATCACCGGCAAAGAGTACTGTATGATCCCCAACGATATCTCCACCGCGTACTGCATGGATACCGATCTCTTTATGCCGGGGAGCTAGACCTTTGCGTCCGTATACAAGCTCTTTACCGCCAAGGGTATGTGATATTACTTCTGCTGCTTTCATGGCCGTACCACTTGGTGCATCCTTTTTCTGGTTATGGTGAGCTTCAATTATTTCAATATCGTAGTCATCAAGTCGTTTTGCCGCTTCTGCGAGCAAACCCCAAAAAACATTCACACCAATTGAAAAATTAGGTGTAATTACGGCTGCAATGCCGTTGTCTTTTATCGCTTTATCTATTATTCCCCGTTGTTCCGGGGTAAAACCTGTTGTTCCCACAACAAGATTGACCTTATTCCTGGCTGATGCGGTTATATTATTCACAGCAGCATGAGCTATCGTGAAATCAATAAGAACATCGGGTTTTGATTTTTGCAGGACACTATCAATGTCTTTAGAATCAGTCACTTCCACGCCAAGGCTTTTTATCCTCATAACTTCGCCAATGTCCTTCCCGATATTCGTGACATCAATGGCTGCTACAAGTTTCAAATCTTGCGATTTCAAGATATTTTCAATAATAAGCCCGCCCATTTTCCCGCAAGCGCCAGTGACAGCTATTTTTATCATATTATCACTTTATTAGATGAAGATTATTTAATGCAGTTTTTAACTTTCGCTCATTATCTTCGCTCATGGATGCAAGAGGAAGCCTCAGATCCCCGGCCGGAAGTCCGATAAGTTCAACAGCTTTTTTAATAGGAATAGGATTTGTTTCTAAAAAGACTGCGCGTATGAGCGGGGCAAGTTCCAGGTGTAATCTTCTTGCTTCTTCCATGTTTCCTTTTCGAAACGCTTCAACCATCGAGACAGTTAGTTTCGGGGCGACATTAGCCACTACTGAAATTACACCGGCTCCGCCCAGTGCCATTATTGGAAGTGTCAATCCATCATCACCGGAAATAACCTCGAAATCTTCATCCCTGGTCAATTCAAGTATCTGTGTTACCTGTTCGAGGTTGCCGCTTGCTTCCTTTACACCGATGATATTGCTTTCTTTTGCTAGTTTAGCCACTACATCGGGTTTGAGATTTATTCCAGTTCGTGATGGAACATTATAGAGTATTATTGGAATGTCAACTTCATTCGCTATCTTCTTAAAATGCGCAAGCATTCCCCTGTCATTTGGTTTATTATAATAAGGAGTTATCAAAAGAGCTGCATCAGCGCCTGCATCCATGGCAGAACGAGTCAGCTTCAAAGCTTCTGTAGTGTTATTAGAACCAGTTCCAGCAACGACCGGAACTGTGGAGCATTCTATCGCTATCTCAATGACCTTTTCATGTTCTTCGATCGAAAGGGTCGCTGATTCACCTGTGGTTCCGCAGGGAACGATTCCTGAAACACCATTCTTGATAAGGAAATCGATATTCTGCTGTAGACCTTCTTTGTCAACCTTATTATCCTTTGTGAAAGGAGTAATAAGGGCTGGCAGAACACCTCGTATCATAGATCCTTATCTCTTTCTTGTGGCCTTAACTCTCAACTGTCTCACTATATATCCAGCCACTCGATTTCGAATGACTTTACTATCGACGTCTGTGTATTTTGTGACATTTTCTTTGTTCTGGTTAAAATCCAGGCTGAATTCATCACTGTGTTTTTCAAGTAATTGGGCTGTTAATGATTTAATATATCCTTGTCTAATATTTCCCATATTTAGTTATCTCCATTTTTTTTGTGCATACAACCCCATCATTCTTATAGATTTCTGGAGAGCAGGGGAAAAACCACAGATTTATTTTATCCAAGGACTATTTGCCCGCAATGAATAAGATCCTATTGACTAATGATGATGGAGTATATTCCACCGGACTTAAAGCTGCATATGATAGCGTTTGCGACCTCGGGGAAATAACGGTGGTTGCACCATCGACACAGAAAAGCGGTGTTGGGCGCGGCATATCGATATTTGAACCGCTTCGAGTGTCTGTGGCAAATGTAAATGGTTTCAAGGCATATGCAGTTGCTGGAACTCCCACCGATTCTGTCATAATAGGATTATTCTCGATATTGAAGGAGCACCCCGACCTTGTTCTTTCCGGTTTCAATATTGGGGAGAACATAAGCACAGATACAGTGACAACAAGTGGAACGATCGGTGCAGCCCTTGAAGCGGCAAGCTATGGTATTCCCGCTCTTGCTGCATCGATTCAGGTAATCGATGAGGGGGACAAATTCGATGACCACCGCGCATATAATTATGATTTTGATGTTGGAGTCAAGATCGTTAACAGAATCGCAAAGAAAGTGATAAGTAAGGGTCTGCCGCAAGGAGTAAATCTGCTCAATATCAATATACCAAAACACGCGAGCATGGATACAGAAATCGAGATCACCCGACTGGCACCGAAGATATTTATTACGGGTGTGGAAGAAAGGTTTGATCCAAGGGGCAGGCCGTACTACTGGATAAATGGCGACCTTATCAGGGATGCAGAAGAAGGAACTGATGTTAAAGCTATCATGAAGAAAGGGCATATTTCGATAACGCCGTTAACACTAGATTCTACTGCAAGGGTCGATTTTAAGGAGATCGAAGCTCTTTTGTGAGATGGGAATGATTTAATATCTCAAAATAGCATAATATACTTGAGAAAACATGATCTTAAACTTCCAGCTTACAAATGTTGAATCAAAGGTATATTCAGCCTCTGAGGATATTCGGAAATATAAGAATATCAATATAAATTACGATGTAAATCTCAAAAATCCCACACTCGTTTCGCAAAACACTCCTTTCGGGGAAAAATCAGTATTGAGGGTGGAATATACATTTGCCATCAATTACCTGAGCCCCAATATCGGACATATCAGGTTTGAAGGATCAACGGATTATTACAGCGACGAGGACTTAAAAGACCTGAAAGAAAAGTGGGACGCTGGAAAAGCGCCGGGCGATATCCAGAACGAGCTTGCAAATACCATGGTAGCTAATCTTGCACCACTTGCTTTACTCATTTCAAAGTCGCTGGGTCTTCCTCCTTCCATGCCTATTCCGGTCATCAATTTCCAGCAAGCCCAGAAGAAAAAGGAAGAACCCAGTTATTATCATGGATAGGGAGACTTTTTATTATCTTGTGGGACAAAAAAAACCACAGACTCGGCTATGAACCTTCGGTACGTAGATGAACATGAAAAAAACAACGAACTGGTACGAACTAAAACGAACTCCGGTGGTGTGAGTTCGTATCGAGTTCGTTGTTATTTTTTGTCATACCAGAGCACAGAGGGCACAGGGAAATTTGATCTCTGTGATCTAAGCGATCCTGTGTGGTTGATAATCCTTCCTAAGATAAGTTATATATTAACATTAATAAACATTAAAATATTTATGTAATTTTATGTTTATTTATATGCCGGATAACAGTCTGTGAAACAATGCTTTCACATACAACTGATCATCACAAAGAACTCACACAAAAGCCATTATGCTCACAAAAGGCATATAGAAATTATAATTTTATACTTAATTGACACTGAATATGACTGATCATACCGATTTTTTTCTGAATAATTTTCATAAGATGGAAGGATACCGCATCTTTTTTCCGCGCAAGAATCCCACCTTCAATAATCCCGTTTTCGATGAGGCACAATTGCGTGTATTAATAGTCCGCCTTTCTCCTCTTCAAAATGTCCGTGAATCCATAACGCATCATTTCCTATTTCAGGAGATAAGAAGAGCGCTGCCTCTGGCATATATCGATTACGCATTTTTTCCAGAGCCAAAGAATGTCAAGCTTTTCATAGATAACAAAATCCCTTTTTTCCTGGGTATACAATCACTTCACTCGATACTGGATTTTGACCTGGTATTGATATCCAATTCTTTTACCCTGGAATTATTCAACCTGCCATATATTTTTCATAATACAACAACTTCACCACTAAAATCGCAACGATCATCACCTCGCCCAATCGTCATCATGGGAGGCTCAAATGCACTCATGGCACAGTGTGCAATATCCTTATCAGGTGATTCTTTCGTTGATGCTCTCTTTTTTGGAGAAGGTGAAGGCTCTGTCGGTAAGATCACAACTATCGTAAATGAAAATAATGAGAAAACCAAATCAGAAGTCCTGGAATTGCTTGAAAAAGAAATAACAGGGTTATTTAATATCAGACTCCCCATTCCCCAGAATATTAGCATATCTACCCCGAAAATACCGCAGGCTTCTTATATCCTCACAGATCATCCGATTTTGAACACTGATGTCGAAAGCACAATAAAACTCCAGATAACACAGGGATGCCCATGTTTTTGTGCATTTTGTTTTGAAGGGCACACACGAAAACCCTTCCGGGAATACGAATCCGAAGATATTCTTAAGAAAGCACTTGTTGCAAAAATAAAACACGCTCCGACAGAATTTGATTTCCTGAGCTTCAATTTTAATCTCCATACAGGAATATCAAAGATAATCACTGGCCTGAATGAAATAGCAAAATTCGTAAATTTCAAGAGCCAACGAGCTGATATCCTGGCAATGCGCCCTGAGCTTCTTGATATTGAGATACTTTCAGGGAAAAGGACTTACACGATAGGTGTGGAGGGAATAAACGACAGGATTAGGCGCTATCTGCATAAGAGCCTGTCAGAGAAGGAACTTCTTGTTTCACTTGAACACATTTATTCCAGAAAGCCAAGGCAATTGAAATTATTTTTTATAATTACAGGACTTGAAAATGAAAATGATCGAAAGGAATTCAAGGACTTCATAAAGAAGATTAAACTCTTAAAAACCAGTTTATCGCCAGGCTGCCGGTCTATTATGAGTTTTGGGCTTCTTTCGAACCTTCCTTTTACACCGCTTCAATTTGCCCCCACAATAATAGATCCCGAGAGCATAAAACATATAAAAGGGGATCTAAAAAGAGATTGCGAAACCAATAATTTTGAGTTCAGGATGGCGCAGGATGTCGATGAATTCCTTATATCGCAGCACATCGTTCTTGCGGGATTTGAATGCTTTGATCTGATCTTACGATCTGCAGATAACGGGGGCTATTTTGATGGTGAACATATTATCGGCGATAAGAATGCGCTCATCCTTGCACTAAGGGCTGCATCCGATGCCGGTATCAATGGATTGAAGAATGAAAGTTATATGTTCCCCTTCGAAAACATAAAAGGCACACCTTCCAAATCATTTTTGTTCAGGATGTTTAACGAGTCAAGGAATTTCAAGGATACGGGATATTGTTTATCGGGAAAGGGCGAATGCATAGGCTGTGGAGGCTGCAAAGATCAAAAACTTATTGAGCTTCCGCAAGTCAAACCAGAAGATATGGCCAGGCTAAAAAAGATCGTTGAGATAAAGAAAAGACCACAGACAATACAGGTCATCGTTACTATTAAAGAAGTGGGACGGCATCTCACTCCTGAAGCAAAATGCTCTTTTACCGGAAGAGCCATACTTGAAAATATACCTTCACTTGTAAAAAATTACCTTTCATGCAGGCAGGTACAGAACATGGTGGCTTCAAAAGGATACGGATTCCTTTTCGGGCGGTTCCTGTATGATATTGAATTTATTGGATCATCTGAGGTTTTCCTTGAGTATCTTAAAAAAAATACGATCGAAACGCCGATATTGAGCATTTCCCTGATGGCCGGGGAGATCGGGACAAAGTTCAGGATAATTTCATCATGGAAAGATCCTTCAAAATACAGTTTCCAGAATCGTTTGCAGGAATATATCTTATCAAATGGACTTGGTTTTGATATCACGAAACAAGAAACTAAAATCTATTTTGAGGTCGCTGCCCGTGATAGGAAAAAAAAGCTGCTCGATTCAGCAGTATTTCACCAGGAAGGCGATACAGTGACACTTGAGGTGGTAACCGGTTCGAACTTCTTGATAATCGATATGCTTAAAACTATTTTTGGCGATGGCTGGAAGGATGCGTTAGTGGAATCTATATGAGGTTCAGGTCAGCGCCATAAGGTTGAAGAAGACCAAAAGTGTTAATAGTAATCCCCATTCAAAATAAGCCTTGATGTATCTAACACCAGACGAAGAAAAGCTCATGAACGGCGAGCGCGGCCCTACATACCAGAAAGCCATCGAAATACTCGCGGCACTAGGCGATATATACGGCGCGGACAGGTTGATCCCAATAAAAAGCACTCAAATTGCAGGTGTTTCATATAAAACGATAGGCGATGCTGGTCTTGAGTGGATATCTGACCTGAAAGGAAAAGTTGTGGTGCCTTCAATTCTTAATCCGGCAGGCATGGATATGGAATGCTGGAGGGAAATGGGGATAAGTGAGGGATTTGCGCATAAGCAGCAGGAGATAATCAGGGCTTACGAGGCGCTGGGTGTCAGGACCGAGTGCTCCTGCACCCCTTATAATATCTTTGATGACCTGGCAGGTTTTGGCGATCATGTGGCATGGAGCGAATCCTCTGCTATCTCCTACGCCAATTCAGTTATCGGAGCGCGCACGAATAGGGAAGGAGGGCCGAGTGCGCTTTCAGCAGCACTTGTTGGAAAAACCCCTAATTTTGGTTTTCACCTGGATGAGAACAGGGTTCCGGTCATTTCGATCTACGTGGAGCCAGAGCTTCACGATTCTGATTATGGCGCTCTTGGATACATTGTGGGTGCAATGATAGGTGATAAAGTCCCAATTTTTGAGCTTATTTCCCGCCCCACGAAAGACGAACTAAAATCACTCGGCGCAGCAATGGCTGCATCCGGAGCCGTTGCGTTGTATCATGTAAAGGATATAACCCCGGAAGCAGAAAAATATGAATTGCCACCTGAAAAGATCACGATAGAGGAAAAACAGATACAGGAGATATACAAGTCCCCATATTTAAATAAGGGGTCAGATGAACCTGACCTGATAGCTTTCGGATGCCCTCACAGCAGCGTTCCAGAACTTGAAAACCTGGCGCGCCTCCTGGATGGGAAAAAGGTGAAAAAAGAAACGTGGATATGCACTTCACGCATTATAAAGGACGGGAATTCCGCATTGATAAAGCATATTCAGAGAAGTGGTGCGAAGGTTTTTTGCGATACCTGCATGGTAGTGTCACCCGCAAGTGAAAAGTTCAAATGCATGATGGTGAACTCAGGAAAAGCGCATAAGTATGCGCCAAACCTTTGCGGGGTGAAAAGCATCCTTGCAACCACTGAAAAGTGTGTGGAGATGGCAGTGAGTGGATGACTTATATTTCTTGATAAATCTGCCTAAATTGGGCCTAGTTAGGGTTTTTATAAGAAAGTAATTTATTTCCAACTTAATAACCAAAAAACAGAATATTATTGTTTTTGAAACTTAAATAATGGATAATATTATCTAAAATTTTGAAAAAACCATCAATAAAGTTTTAATAAACCATACAGAACTCTAGAACTCCCGAAGTGTTTATTAAAATAGCAGTAATGTAGGTTAAAGATGAAATTTATGAAAAATATACTAATTTGTGTTTTATTGGGCGCCCTGGTGTTACCAGCCAGCGCTTCAACAGTAGGATCATGGACACAGACGGACATTTCCGGGTATAATCTAACACTGAATTATACTTCAGACTTCAGTGTTGAAAGGAATGATACTATAGGTATAATAATAAGGAATCTCGGAAATGAATCGATCAATGATTCGATAACGATCAATAAGATCAATATTTCAGAAACCTTAAAAGCTATGGGAAGTTGGACTGGTTCTTTATTAATAGAACCCAATTCCTCCAAAAAGATTGACCTGGCATTAAATATTACAACTGATGACAAAGCATCTGTTCATATCAATATTTATTATAATGTTTCTACAGTTAATAAGGTATTGGTACTGGTAGCGCATTTTGCGGGAGAACCTGCGCCAATCATAACTTCATGGAGCAATAGCAAGACCAACAATAACAATCTGAGCCTGACATTAAATGAAAGTGAGAGTGTCAGGTTCAATTTCACAACAAATCAAACATTGACATCATGGCTCTGGTCTTTTAACGGGAATAGTCTGGTTAATCCTTTTGATAATCTTACACGCACGTTCAATAATGAGGGCTTATACAAGATTAGAGTAAGCGGCTCAAATGCCAATGGCTCAACAGATATTATCGTATGGGATGTGAAGGTGTTTGAGAAGGATGGTAAAAAGAGGAAGAACGCTACACTTATATACTGGTATCCGCAGGTCGTTGACTATGTAGAAGTGAATAGCACCTTGAATGAAACGATAGAATACTCAATTACAACTGTTGAAGAGATGACCACGTACAACTGGAGTGTGGATGGAAATCCGGTTATCGGATTAGTTGATAATGGAAACATATATTTTTATGAGCACACATGGAATAACAACAGTGTTGGTGCACATACTGTCAGTTTCAAAGGAAATAACTCTGACACCAGAGTTGAATTCAGGTGGTATGTAAATGTTTACAAGGAAGGCACATATAGTGGTGGAAATCTTTTTGATCTCATAGATGAAGCACTTGAGAATCACGTCACTGACCTTAAAATAAGGATGTTCAAATATAAAATTGAAAAAGGCAAAGGTAAATCTGACTATGTGGCCCGGAAAGTTAACCAGCTTCATGATGAGATTGCCAAGCGCCAGATGACAAGTGAAGCCCTTAGAACTGAATTCAAAGCTGGGAATATCACTATTGAGGGGTATGTGGCAGCCCTGAAACAGGTTCAGCGAGACGCTAAATATAACTCTAAACTTGCAAAAGGGTATGCAAATATTGTAAAGGACAACAAGGATGACGAGTCCGAAAAAGAATTTAAGAAGATCTCTGAGATAGAAAAGCAAGACGATCGAAAGAAGAACGAAAATAAGAGGGAGGAAAGGAAGACAAATAATGTGAATCGTGATGATAAGAAGAATAACGAGAAGAAGTACGATTCCAACAATAAAGGTGTAAAAAACAGTAACAACGAACAGAAAAAAAAGGGAAATGGCAAGAATTGAGTAAAATTTAATACCATTGCCACCGAGTGTCAGACACATGAAAAAACGTTTCCTTTTTTTAATTTTTTTTATTTTGTGGGCTCAGTCAGCCGCAGGCCAGGCACTCATCACGGTTGAAGTCCATGAGAACGGGGATGCAATATGGAGTATGGAAAAAAGGCTCCCCCTCAAGAACCAGAGCGATATAATGGACTGGGAGGAGTTCATAAAGACAGCCCAGGCAGAAAACCAGCAGGACATTCTAGATTTCAGCAGGAGTATGGAATGGTTCCTCGTCTCTGCAGGGAAGTTATCTGGCCGTCCTATGAAAGCTGAGAATTTCAATATAATATATGATACTGCAAAAAGTCCTTCAGACTCATATGGTATTATCCGTTATAGTTTCAAGTGGCTGAATTTTTCTCGTTTGGAAAATGGAAATATCTTTATAGGTGATTCTTTTTCTGAAGGAATGGTGCTTTCCCAGGACAATGTGCTAGTCATAAAGATACCTGATGGTTATGATGTGAAGAGCGCTTCTCCAGTATTCGATAAGCAGGATGGCACTCGATTGATCTGGGACGGAACCCTTTATCGCAACTTCAATCGGGGTGAACCAACTCTGGTGCTGGCGCGTTCTGGCACAGATCAGTGGTTCTATTTGGCTATTTTGGTAATTATAGCATCGAGTGTTATTTACCTTAAGAAACGAAAAAAGACTGCTCATCAACAAGATCCAGCCCCCTCTCCTGAGAACATGGGGATAGAGGACTCAAAATATGAAGAAATGATCAAGCGTTTCCTTGTGAGATCCGGTGGAGAGGCATCCCAATCCGATATAATAAATGAGATCAACCTTTCAAAATCCGGGGTAAGCACCATTCTTTCACAAATGAAGGACAAAGGGGAGATAATCAAGATAAAGAATGGAAAGGGGAATTTGATACGTATCATGAATAAATAGAATGTAATCGAAACATATTTTACCTATCCCAATATTAGATATTACTGATAATGATGCCATTTGAAAATTGTACATTCCGCTCGGATGAGAAATGCACAGCAGCAGACCTTGAATTATGTGATTTTGCAGGAGAAAATTTCAAGGAATGCCTTCGCTACAGGTTGCATTTCCTGAGACCCCAGCTCATGCAGCTGCGTTAGCCCGCCATTGATATTTGTATATATTATTCGGAAAAGGTCAGATCAAACTCTGTTTACCAAGTTAAAAAAAAGGAGAAATCTATGATGAAATATCGTTGCACAGTATGTGGTTATGAATATGACCCGGAAGTGGGAGACGCTCCTAGAATAAAACCCGGAACTGCATTTGAGGATCTACCTGATGATTGGGTATGCCCCCAATGTGGCGTGGGCAAAGAAATGTTTGAAAAGATGTAGAATATAATCCTCCAGAATATTTAATAGTAAAAAGTGATTAGTGCGACAATTGGGAAAATACCTAAATAGTATTGGCTCCAATATTTAGTTCGTATAATTACGAATAAAATGAAGGAAATTATGAAACAAGAACGCTGGGGCAATATCGGCTCAAAATTCGCGCATCTTACGAGCGCTCATCCGTGCTACAATGAAAAAGCTCATTTCACAACAGCAAGGATCCACTTACCTGTGGCTCCACGATGTAATATCCAGTGCAATTACTGTATAAGGAAACTGGATAAATGTGAACACAGACCTGGAGTGGCCTCAAGTATTTTGAATCCCCGTGAAGCACTTGTAAGGGTGGATAAATATGCAAAGGAAATGCAAAATCTCAAAGTCGTTGGTATTGCCGGACCTGGTGAGGCTCTCGCAAATGAAGATTCCTTCGAAACAATGCGTCTTGTGCATGAAAAATATCCTGATCTTATAAAATGTGTGGCAAGCAACGGTCTTATGCTTTCAGAAAGAGTGGATGATCTTGTCAAAGCAGGAGTAACAAGCGTCACTGTAACGATAAACGCGGTTGACCCTGAAGTCGGGGCAAAGATATATTCATTCGTCCGATACCATGATAAGACCTATAAAGGTGTGGAAGGTGCAAAACTCCTGATCGAGAAACAGTTCGAAGGCTTAAAGAAGGCAAGCGAAGCCGGATTGAACGTAAAAGTAAATTTCGTGCTTATTCCTGAGATCAATTTTGAGCAGGTAAAAGAAGTCGCAAAAAAAGCGGCAGAGAATGGCGCAATTATTATGAATATTATCCCATTGATACCGCTTAACAGGTTCGAAAAAGAAAGACCCCCGGAATGTGATGAACTTACTATGGCAAGAACTATTGCTGAAGAATACCTGCCCCAGTTCAGGCTGTGCAGGCAGTGCCGTGCAGATGCGGTCGGTGTTCCAGGCCAGGAACCATGCGGGTCACCCATACAGCAGCGCACAAGTAGTGAATACTATCATGCTTAATATTATGAAAAAAATAACATACGTATCAGAGGTGAAAAAATGTGTTTTGCAGACTCATCAGTAAGCGTTGAGCTCGAGGAAGGAAACTTTGTAATGGAAGAATATCAATGCATGGAATGCAGTTCTAGTTTCCGCGGTATCGGGAAAAGAGTAAGATGCCCATCGTGCGACTCGGTGAAGGTAAAGAAAGTTTAGCAGTGAACTCCTGCCAATCTTTTTCATGACTTTTTTTTTCATCATTATTCGATACCAACCTATTATCTACTTGGTTTTTCTTCCTTTAAAATCATTTTGGGACTCAAGCACCTCATCCATGCTACCGCTCCTGAAACCCATCAAATCAAGGGTAACATATGAAAATCCAAGTTCCTTAAACTTAGCCAGGACTTCTTCCCGGATTTCCATAAAACGTGCCATTTCGAGTGGCATGACCTCAATACGGGCTATCCCGGCATGATCGCGCACGCGAACAACCCTGAATCCATGGGCATGAAGATAATTCTCTGCCTCGCCCACTCGCACTAAAGCATTAGACGTTATTTTTTGGCCATATGGGAAACGAGAAGAAAGACATGCCATGGAGGGTTTATCTGCGATTGATAAACCAAGTTTTCGAGCCATCTGGCGGATCTCTTCCTTTGTAACCTTGAATTCAACATAGGGATTATAAACTTTTTCTTCAATTAATGCCCTTTGGCCAGGCCTGTGACTCTTTAGATCAGAGAAATTCGTTCCTTCTATAATACTTTTCACATCATGTTCCGCAGCATATTTTTTTAGCTCTCGTATAAGTCCTTTTTTACAGTAATAACACCTCTCCACAGGATTATCCGCAAAACCAGGTTCATCAAGTTCATCGTACGAGACTACCTTGTGCGCGATACCGATCTCCTTTGCAACAGCTTTTGCGCTTTCAAGCTCCCCTGGAGAAAGCGTCTGTGAATCCGCGGTAACAGCGATCGCCCGATCTCCAAGAGCCCTGAGCGCCAGGGCCGCAAGAACTGAGCTATCCACCCCACCCGAAAAAGCAATAAGGACACTTGTTCTTTGCAGCATTGCATTTTCGATCGATCTCATCTTATAATCAATGGACATTATACTTCACAATATTCTCTAATAATGTAATTGTTTCTATGAATTTATATGCTCCATGAAACTTTAAAGATGCCTGACGTTATTTTCCATCGGATATGATGGTATGAAATTAATTCATTGATCTAGATTTAATTATGTAGGTCTGAAATCAAAAAAAATTTAAGAATCATTATTGGAATCAAATGCAGACGAACAAATGGATTTAAAAAAATCCATCATCATTATCATACTGATTATTTATAATCTCCATACGAAATAAAGGGGTTAAAATAATAATATAAAAGCAAAATGATCCCATTTAAATGATCTAATTTAATAAAACGTGAAGTATGGGTGAAATTCACTCCTCTGTTAACTCCAGAATGAAGATAAATCCCACCACTATGACGATGAATGACCAGGACGACTTTATACCTCTATTAAGCCTCATTTCATTTCAAGGCCTGAAACTCTTATTCCTTCTTCTACTATCTCTCCAACGATCTTACCCCCCATCATACCTGCTGCTTTATTGGCAAACTTTTTCGAAAGCACAACCACAAAGCCCATGCCCATATTGAAGGTCTTGTACATTTCAATTTCTTCTACGTCCCCTTCCTCCTGCAAGAACCGAAAGATCGGCTGGGGCTCTAATGGATCGCTAATATCAAATCCTAATTTTGTGACGCGGTGAAGTTTCATGAGTCCGTTGCCAGTTATATGAGCAAGTCCATGAATGTCAAACTCCTTTACAGCATCCAGTATTTCCATATATATCCTAGTCGGTATCAGCAATTCATCCCCTATCGTGGTATCTTCATTATAAGGAAAGGGATCGCTGTATGAATAACCTGACTCTTTTATGATCCTGCGGACAAGGGAGTATCCATTGCTATGGACGCCATCAGAGGGTATTCCTATGATTGCATCGCCTATCTCTATACGCTCGCCTGTGATGATCTTGTCTTTTTTCACCATTCCAAGACACGTCCCGGCAAGGTCAAAACCATTGATTATATCCGGAAGTGTCGCTGTCTCTCCTCCCACAATGGTCATTCTGGAGACTTCTGCACCCTTTGCAAGCCCTTCTCCAATTTGTCTCATGATCTCATTGTCAGGTTCATGTATAGCTATGTAATCCACAAATGCAAGGGGTTCTATCCCCATGGCGAGCAGGTCGTTCACGTTCATGGCGATACAGTCTATCCCTATAGTATTCCATCTTTTCATCTCGTTGGCGATCAGTACCTTTGAACCCACGCCGTCCGTAGTAAGTGCAAGTGCATAATCACCAAAGTCGATCAGGCCGGCATAATGTCCCACATCCGTTATAGGGGCGCCGATACCTTTGCGCTTATAAGTAAGCTGTTTTGCCAGGGATGCGATCGCTATGTTTTCTCTCTCGATGTCCACGCCTGCTTTTGCATAAGTTAACGCCATATACGCTTCAATAAGAGTGATGGCATAAAGATTTTATGATTAGATTGAGCAGGCGTTGGATAGGTGTGTGTTTGGAGTGACATAAAAGAAATGCCTGCTCATACTCATCATTATAATCATGGTATTTAAAGATTTTGATTACAATTCAAGAAAAAAAATGGACTATGCAAAAAATAAGACCTAGTTCAAGAATTTATATCTCTATAAATAACCCAGTGCATCTGCTATCCTGCTGATTTCAGGACCAGTAGTGTCCAAGCCCATTACATAGCCTTTGCTATTTGCAAGAATCCCTGAACCAACAAGAGGAGAACCAAAATTAACTGTACCGATATCCACAGGCAGTTTGAAAAGCTCTTCAACAAATGCAATCTCAGCAGGGCTTGATTTGGGGTGCACAAGCACGCCCTTATTCGAAGCAATACCTGCCATTCCTACGGTCTTTAAGCCACCAAGTGTGCCGCGTTTTACCTCTACGCCTAAGGTTTTTTCAATCATCTTGATCGATTTATTGGAAAGATCGGGATTAACAAGTGCACTTGTATCATTGGCAAGGATGAGATTTCCTGCAGCATTCAAGCCTTCTGTCAATCTTGCCGCTTTTATGTGTTTCCTGATCGCACGAATCTCTTTTTCAAGAATAAAACCTGCAACGATCGCACCATTGTTGTTGCTGCACATAAGTGAACCTACAACTGAACTTCCGCTCACAGAAGTACGACAGGCGGCAACGCCTAGTGATTCTTCTAAATCTTTTACTGTGTCGAGAGGTGCATCATATGGAACAAAAACAAGTTCATCGTTACATGATGCAAAGACCCCAAGTACGGGGCTTCCTAAAATATTCAACTTTCTCTTCAATTATGCCCCAAAAAAAAAATTTATTCCTCGGCGAGTTCTGCCTGAACGCCGCCAGCCTCGAACTTCACAGCCCTTACTCTAAGTTTTAATGGCGGTTTCATGGAGCCTCTTTCCCAGAGTTTCTCATTAATTGTCTTATCGATCTTGACCTCTTTAAGGTCGGTCTTGAGATGTTTCCCAAGATATGCTCTTACTTTTCTGACTGCGCTTTCCGCTCTCTTCCAGCGCGGAACTTTCCGTGCATCTGAAAGGGGAATAGTATAAATTCTTTCAATATCTGCCATAATAATCACTTTAAACTTTAAGCGTGCTGCGTCTCCAGTTACGTCTCTTGGGGTGGGTCATAACACTTCTTTTTGTCTTCACGATAACCCATGCAGGGAGACGCTGATTCTGGTTCTGGTGTTTTGCCAGTCTTTTCTTCTTTGCTTTTGTCCTTTGAGTCATAAGAATTCACCGAATAAACTTGAATTGGAATGTCCTCTAGGTATGGATTCATTGATAAAGCTTTTGGATACCGAAGAAAGGCTCAAGATCGTGACCGAATTTCATAGATAAATGTATCATGAGGGCAAAGCGATTTTCACAAAAGAAATAATATTCTGGGGATGATACCTAAAAAATAAGAAAAATCGGCAATAAATATTGCCGATCTTGCATTCATGCTATTACATTATCTGGTCTATTATTGAACCCCTGTTCTTGGGGTTGCTTCTGGTTGTGGCATTCGCAACTTTTATTCTCTGTTCGACTGAATGAGAATTGTTGCTCATCGCATTGCTTTCAGCTCTTGGACCCATTATCTGTGCTGAGTGAATACCTGTCATGATCGCCATGCAGCGAACCTTGCCCTCGTATTCCTTCTTTACTCTTGCTCCCCAGATAACGTTCGCGTGGGAGTCAAGCTCATATGTCAATGAAGAAGCGATCTGTTCTGCCTCTGAGAGAGACATATCAGTTCCGCCAGTGATATGGAGCAAGCAGCCTGTTGCACCCTTGGTATCAACATCAAGCAGCGGGTGGTTCAAAGCAGCTCTTACGACTTCTTTTGCCTTGTCCTGTCCTTTTGCCTCACCAACAAGCATTACTGCAAGTCCTCCACCTTTCATTATAGCCCTGACATCAGCGTAGTCAAGGTTGATCAGTGATGGCTGGGTTATTGTTTCTGTTATGCCCTTTACGGTCTCAGATATTAACTGGTCCATTACCGAGAATGCCTGGTCGATAGGGAGATTCGGGACATAGTCAAGCAGTCTGTTGTTATCAAGAACGATTACCGTATCTGCTGCTTTTCTCAGTTCATCTAGGCCTTCCTCTGCTTTGAACATCCTTGAGCGCTCTACCTTGAATGGGCTTGTGACCATTCCGATAACGATAGCACCCTGGTCTTTTGCGACCTGTGCGACTACCGGTGCAACGCCTGTACCTGTTCCGCCGCCCATACCTGCTGTTACGAATACAAGATTTGCGTCCTTAAGAACGTCTTCGAGTGTTCCTCTTGCCAGTTCAGCGGCTCTTCTTCCCACTTCCGGGAAACCGCCTGCGCCCAGTCCCCTGGTTATTGATTTGCCGATCAATATCTTTTTATCTGCCTGGGTGATATCCAGGTGGATCTTGTCTGTGTTTATTGCGATAGTGTCAGCGCCTGAGATCCCAATGTTATAAAGACGGTTCACGGTATTATTGCCGCCTCCGCCGCATCCTACTACTACGATCTTTGGTGTTCCGAATACATCCATCTCTTCTGAGCAGCCAGTTGCTGCTTGTTTGAACAACTGTTCTTTTTCTTTGAATTTTAATGCGTCTTGTACAAATGATTCCATAGTCATCCCCTCAGATGTTTTTTTTAATAATTCCTTCTATTGTTCCTCTTTTAATCGCAAGAATGTATCAACATTATTTGATTGTTCCTGTGTTTTATCGAATAATTTCATCCTTCCAACCAATTTTTCACTTCGTAGATCGATCAAATCCCTGATAGCCGTCCTGATTGCTTCACTTGCGGACGGAAATTCGCCATATTGAACGAACATGTCGATCATTTTTAATTGCTGTTCCGGGAGCCTTAGTGTTACTCTTTGCATTTTGGTATCTCCCTGTGGGAGGTTGATGTACCCAAGATTTCTCATGTTTTTAGACGGGGTCATCAATTTTGCATACGATCGTACGCCCTTTGTGTGACGTTCGTATGCCACTTGTCTGACATATTGTCTGACGCTAAGCTATATAAAACTATCGTTACGGTAAGTTTATGTATCATAATAGGTATTAAGGCAGCTTGAATCAAATTTTTTGGTTCAAATTTAACCGTAGCAGGTAATGCCTGCGGCGTATGAATTGAAACAATTCGAACGTATTGACCCATGATCGGTTTTGCGTGAGTCGGATCTTAAATGATCTTACGGAGGAAAAGAATGAAAAATAATTATAAGACAAATCCAAGACTGTTAGACCTGATATCAGGTC
>Ga0209429_10001014_pt1 | contig 18041 bp, 17 predicted proteins | sample BarGraNGADG00212_3_FD_184493 | JGI IMG/M metagenome (GOLD analysis project Ga0209429, IMG submission 184493) | Arctic peat soil microbial communities from Barrow, Alaska - Barrow Graham LP Ref core NGADG0004-212 (SPAdes) (version 2) | ecosystem: Environmental > Terrestrial > Soil > Wetlands >...
AGCCATTTGTAAATCGTCGGACGGCTAACTCCGTATTTTTGAGAAAGATCGGTTACGCTGAAATATCCTTGATTCCAGTCGTTAACAAGTTCAATCTTTATGTCCATCTGGTTTATCACTTTCCACGACATAGAGTATCCTCCTTGCCGTAAAGTGTAAACCATGTCCCCGGTTTGTTTTGTAAACTATCTTACCAGTTTGTACCCATGTACTTCTTCCCTCCCTTGAGGGGAGGGACTGAGAGAGGGTGAGACTCTCTTTCGTCATTCCGGTCCCGCATACGCGAGATAAACTCCGGCCGGAATCCAGCGTATAAACCTTGAACCTTCCCCCCTTTTCTTTTTAATTGAAATAAAACAATATTTTCAGTATATCGCCTCAGCCGTCTTGTGTTTTTGAAACTCCGAAAAATTGCTTAAAATGCTTTGGGTAGAATGGGATAGAAATAAAATCTGTGGTTGACTTATTAGAAATTAAGAGAAAAATAAAACAAAGGTGTCGTATGCAAATTCTTTTAAATATTTTCAGATTTTAACAACATTTGGTTACGGTTAAATATGCTGACTAAAGAAGAAACATGGGCAAGACTTCGTGCGTTTCATGTGGTTTATGGGGAAATGCCCAAGGGTAAATGGGACATTGGCGGTCTGGGGGCAGCTCAAGATGACATGAGCGGTTATGACCTTAAAGGTGCCGATTTCAGCGGCGCCTATTTAGGCTGCGGTAATTTCAGTGGTGCACTTTTAAATAATGCTATCTTTAGCGGGGCCGAACTCTACGAAGCCAAATTTATTGAAACCAATCTTAGTGAAGCTAATCTCAGCAGAGCGGCACTGCATGAAGCCAACTTGTCCTTAGCTAATCTATCAGATGCCAACCTCACATATGCGTTTTTCAATAATGCTAACCTTGGTACTGCAAATCTCAACGGTGCAAATCTTCAGGGATCGATTCTTGAAGAAGTTAATCTAAATCGTGCTAATCTTTCAGGGGCTGATATAACTGGTTCTACGTTTTGGGGAGTTTCCACATCTGGGTGGAAAATTGATGGAATAAAAGCGGAGTATGTTTATTTTTGCCGATCTGAAGAACTTGAAAAGGAGAGATATAAGCGAATTTTTCACGAAGGGCAGTTTGAGGCTCTATTTAAGTCTCTCCCAACGGTCGAGTTAATATTCATAGAAGGACTTAGTCCAACAAGTCTGTTTACTCTTAGCATGATAATCGAAAAAATAGGTTTGCAGAATCCAAGCCTTGGCGTCAAGATGGCTGATGTTCGGAAGAATGAATTTGAAACAAGAATAGGTGTGAAGATAGATAAAGATGAACACCTTATAGAAGTGGGCCAACTAATACATGAGGCCATGGACCAAGCTATCCGCGCGATTCCAGCTAATATTTTCCCTTCAAATTTTCCGGAAGCGCTGGAAAAATTACCTCACAAGCATCATTCTGCAATTGTAGTAAACATGGTGCAGCCCACATTTCAATTCATAAAAGCAGATGGCTCCACACTCTCTGGCACAATTTCTCAAGTTGGGACAACTCAGAGTTCAACGGTTGTCATCATAAAAAATTACGCAGTCCATAAAGAGGAAGTGGACAGTTTATTCAGAAACCTTAAAGACTCCTTCAGTGTGATTACGAAGTATCAATGAGAAGCGCGCTTACAGAGGCGACAGACCGTTTAATTGAGGCACTACGAAAAGGTAAAGAGATAAACACGATTCAAGAGCGTTGGGAAGAAATCAAGGAGGGTCTCAAGACTGGCGGGGCTGCGGTGACGATAGCAGCAACGATAGGACGTTTGCTCGGTTTAATGTAATAAAATAATAAATTAATCTAATTATCGGACAACAGCAATTCCGGAGAGAGTCAGATCAATAAGATTGCACATCCGCCTGTGTCGGACCAGCAATGACAACGATGTGTGCCCCCGCCAGGTTGGAGAATGACAAGGCATAACTATCTTGTAAACAAAATTTAAAAAATTTTACCAGTTGATGGAAGGAGTCAACGTTATGCAGTTTACATTCGCCCATAACAATTTCAATGTACTGAATCTGGAAAAAAGCCTGGCCTTTTATAAGGAAACGCTACAACTGACGGAGGCGCGCAGATATTCACCTCTGGACGGGAGTTTCGTCATCGTCTTCTTAAGTGACGGACAGATGCCACATTAACCGGAGTTAACCTGGCTCAAAGATCGCAAAGAACCTTACAATCTGGGTGACAATGAATTTCATCTGGCCTTCAAGGTGGACGACTTTGCCGCCGCCCATGCCCTGCATGAAAAAATGGGCTGTATTTGTTTTGAAAACAAAGCGATGGGTATTTACTTTATCAATGATCCTGATGATTATTGGATAGAGATTATTCCCCTGAAGCGATGAATTCGTCTGTTATTATCTCATTGGCGTACTATTCCAGCTTACGCGAAAAAGAAGTTTTTATCAAACAAAAATTTGAAATTATTAGATTAAATATCAAGCTCTATGTTGAAGTATTGGCTGCTGCTATGCCATCAGAACAAAAATTATGTCATAAATAAATCACTCACCGCCGCAAGGAAAATAAAATTGGAGGACAAATAGCCATAGCTTTGGTAATAGTCTAAAGAGGAGAAACAGGCAGCGACGATAACGTCCGCATTGCCCGCTGCTTCTTTACTGACTGAATATTCAAGGGATCCGTAATCCGCACACCGACTCCGGCGAATCATCCTTCCGTTTATACTCTGATCACGAATGCTTAAGGATTACTTCCTAGTTCCCGGCAGCGTTAAAGAGTAATCATAGATGAGCTTCATCTCCTGATCGGAGATTTTATCCTTGGGAAAAGCAGGCATCACGCCCTTTGATCCATCGGCTTTTAAAGGATTTCTATTATACGCGATGAAGACGGCAAGACTTTTCATTTTGGCCGAACCTTTAACCGGCAGGGCGGGATTGATGATGTTTCCACCCTGGGCATGGCAGGCGCCGCAATGGATGGCATAAAGATTCGCTCCATCCGGGGCCTGAGCGGATAAGGCCGGGCGGCCAGGAAAAATAATTGTGTCTCCGAAGACCACCCATCCGGCGATGGTGAAAATAAGCAAAAACCAGATTGTTGATTTTTTCATAATACCTCCAGATTTTTAGTCAGATGATAGCGGCTTTTTCGTTTAGCAGCCTGGTTTATTAGATCGTTTCGACACTACACTTTCGGCAATGACCCGTAAAGCTGATTTTTGAGAGTCAATAAATCGGGAAGATATTCCCGTGAACATTGTCTGTTTTTGCATTTTTTCAATCCGTTCCTTTCGTCTCCAGCACGGGAAAAATCTTATTAAGAATCCAGAAGAGGATGAAGGGCAGCACCGCGATGAGCAGAGCGCCGCCGAGACCCTCTTTAAAGGTTTCCAGGCTGCGGGGAATGATGGGTAGTTGGTAATCCATATACCCGGAAAAAGTCAGGGAAAAAGACTGGCCGCCGATGACCACGTTCCACCTCATCATGAAGACCCCGAAAAGCACCAGCAAAAGCGCCGGGACTGCTCTGCGGACCGTCAGGCCCGGGAGCAGGAGGAGAATGAAGGGCACCAGGTTCCCCAGAGCATATTGGAGCAGAAAAATATTAATAAAATCTTTCCCATAGATGACGTTCCTCAGGATGTCCCATGATTTTACTGCTGTGTAGCTGCGAAAGACCAGGTCCAATAACTCCAGGCTGATCGAGAATATCATAAAGAAAATAAGATATTTCACAGTCGTCTGCATCGCGTTCATCTCCACGCCTTTAATCTCTTTGAGTGTATTGCTGGCGGCAGTAGCGCTTTTCCGGGGAGCGATGAATTTTTTCATTTCCATGATGATGATGTAGATCAGCAGGCAGAGGGCGACGCCGGAAACAATGGCCGACATGATAAAAATTACCGGCATGAGGGGGGTCATCCACAGAGCGTTGGCTTTTACCGAGCCGAAGATGAAACCGGCGTACCCGTGAAGAAAACAGGCAATCGGCACACCGGCTCCGGCCAGGATCCTGATGGCTTTTGCGTCCAGCTTCAGGCTGGCCTCGCTTACATCCAGGGCGCCGAGGGTAAGGATCGTATGTACCCCGTATTTTATTTTTTTGGCCATGCTCTTATTCGTCTTGCCTTTGAGTTTTAATGATACTTCCACCAGGTGTTTCCGGAAAAGAAACCACAGCTCGGAGGCGACGACCGATGCGTAAACAAACAGCACGACGCCAAAGGCGGCGATAGCCGAAGTGAAGTGCGGCGTAAAAACCACATAGAGACTTCTTTCGGGGTGCGCAAGGTGCAATAGGAGAGGCAGGGGCGCAACCATCAGCAGGGCAAAGGAAAAAACCAGAGCGAATCCGGCAATTTCCTTCAGCGGTTTTATACCGAAGAGATGATACAATGACGAAAGCACAAAAGCACCGGCCACGAGCCCCGTCATGAACGGATACATGACAATCTGAATGGCCCAATAAATGTACTCATTGGGGTAAACGAAGAGTTCCTTAACTGTCCATAATTCTTCCAGTACCATCTTTTACCTCACTTCTTCGCTTAACCCGATGAAATAGACCTGAGGATCGGTTCCGTATTCCGGTTTGTGGACTGCTACCCGCTGTGTCCGAACGATGTTTCCCACCGGATCTCTGGGGTCTTTGATGTTGCCGATCTGCCTCGCGCCTGTCGGGCAGGCCTGAACACAAGCAGGTTTCATTCCTTGGCTTATCCGGTGATAACAGAAATTACATTTATCCGCCACGTGGTGGACTGGATGGAAAAACCTCATGCCGTACGGGCAGGCCATGATACAGTAACCGCAACCGATGCACCACTTCCGGTCCACCAGCACCACACCGTCGGCGTTCTGGTAAGTAGCACCCACCGGACATACCTGGACACAGGAAGGCTTTGCGCACTGGTTGCAGAGTTTGGGAACAAAAAAAGCCTTTTTAATTTTTTCCTGGGGAATATCTTTAAACTTACCACGTCCCAGATCGATTTGGCCGGTAATAAATCCATTTCGTGCCTCTTTAGGAGTATCGGCGAATACTTCTCCTTCTGAGGTTACGACATACCGTTCAACCCAGGTCCGGGAGACATCGGCGGTAAAGGGGATTTCGTTTTCCAGTTTACAGGCCTTTACACAGAAACCGCAGCCGATGCATTTATAGGTATCAACGAGAAATACAAAGCGAAGGGGCGAGGTCCAGGCCTGAACATCGGGGGGCCGGAAAATTCCGTCCAGTCCTTTGACCAGCACCACAGCGGCAGTTCCTTTTATGGCCAATTTTATAAAATCTCTCCTGTTCACCTGTTCCTCCTAACGGGTCTGGATGCCTCATGCGGTTTGTGACACAACGCGCATTCTAACCCGGAATTGTGCTGATCCGGGCTGACGCCTTTGATCTGTGATCTTTGACTGGTGGGATAGAAAAGGCGGGTATGGCACCTAAGGCAGAGTTCACGGCTCCGGTCCAGGACAAGTTTCAGCGGATCAGCCGGATGGGAAAGAGCCGGTCCGTGACAATTTTCACATTCTATATCTTTATGCTGTGCGGAAGCAAGCTTTTGCGCCTGCCCTGCATGGCAGATCCCGCAGAATTCCCTGCCTCGATATTTTACCGTAAAATTCTTCCATTCCTCAATATTGGATTGCCGATACCAGCCATACGTATACCCTTGTTCATGAGTTCCGAAATCATTGGGTATCCAGAAGCTTTTGGCGATTAAGATGATTGCCGCAAGAGCCAAAACCACATACAGAGGCCGCAGTACATGCATAAGCTAAGATTCTCCAAGATTGCTAGCGATAATCATTTTCTCCTGCTCAAGGAATTTGTGGTTCACTCCCGCATTTAGAAGCGGTAAGAGAGAGTCACAAATCCCACGTGGGACTCATAAGAAGCATTATTGTAAGCGCCCGTCAGGTATGCCCCGTTCGTTCCGGTGACGGCCGGAACATATTGATACCCATCATACTGCGCATCATTATAATCATATTTTTCATAGACATAACCTGCAGCAACGGACAGCGATTTCGTCACATTATAGGAAAGTCTGATGAGAAAATAGGAAAGCTTGTAGCCATCCCAGTTGGAAAGATCGATATTGTCCTGCGTTTTGCCCGCCGGAAGAGGATTTGCACCCAGCAGATAGGCGTAATCGACGGAACCATCAGCCTGCAGATAGCTGTATTGGAGCAACAGAGTAAGTTTTTCCGGGATAATAAATATTTCAGCGCCCGCCGAGTAACTGTAGTTTTCGTCCTTCTGCGCTGCCGTCCAATTAAAGTTTGTCGGTGTCGGCGGCAGTGACGGGTCAACTGCGCCTGTTGTCTGCCGCTGGAACTGGTCCTGCCGGATGCGTTCATAATCGAAAGAGCCGAATAACCTGATTCGCTTGTTGATCAGATAATCAACATCGATCAGGAATTCATCCCCCTTGTCACCGGTCAGTCCTAAAATAGTATCGGGATAATTCGTTTCCCTGTGCTTGTAACTAAGGCTGATACTGAAGTTGTCGGTGGGGAAAAAGTCCAGGCTGGCCTTATAGGTATCCCGACTTTTTCCGGCGGCATCAAAACGTCTGATGAAGGTTTCAATGCTGGTCGCGGCGGGCGGCTGGAATTCCGCTCTTCTGTCCAGTCTTTCGTATCCGATGCGGGCGGCCAGGAAATCGGCCCCCTTCCATCTCAGCTCGGCGCTGAAGAGATCGTCTCTGTTATCAGGGATGTCTTCTCTCTCTCTGCTGATAGTTGAATGATTGTAAGCGGTGAGGAAATAAAACTTTGCCGGCAGCTGGAAACCAAGTTCCGTGCCGTATTTTACTCTCCGGTAATTGAAGGGGGTGTTGGTGAAAGTTGCGGGCGTCTGGGTTGCATCTGTTATTGTAATAACATCTGATTTATTTTGACGGTCGTCATACTTAAGGAAAAGTTTGGCATCGAGGAAAGACAGCGGCCTTGATGTGACCGAAGTGGCGATGTTGTTTGTGTCGACCTGGCCGTTAAAGAATGGAGTGCTCAAAGTGATGCTGCGCAGTCCTCCGGCGACATCGCCCACATATGAATTACTCAATAGAGCATCCGATTTGGCGCTGGCCATAGCCAAATCAACATTGAACTTACTGTTTAAAGGCAATTTAAGCGCGCCCTTGAGGTTGACCTTGTAGTAGTGGTTATCCGGCGGCATCGAATATGTATCCGTCACCGACGCCGTATTGTTCGTAGCGGGATTGCGGAAATAAAGGTCCGTGTTGGAGTTGGTGAAATTGCTGTAAAAATAGCCCAAGGAAATGTATAAGGGATTGCGGACATATCCGGCAAGCAAATTGATGCTGTCCGTTCTGTAATCAATCGGTGCCGGAAGCTCTATGGCAATCCCGCCGGGTGATGTTCCCGCGGCACCGATGGGATAAATGCCCGCCCGTTCATCTATAGCGGCGGAGAAATCCAGGAAAAAAGGCTTCAAGACATCAAACTTGAATCCCGCACCGGAATTTTTCCGTTTTGTCGAGTAATCAAATGTATTCCAGGCGCCGGTATTGGTGCTGGGCGGATGGGTGGGATAGGTCAGATTGGCAGTCCCTGCCCCCGAATACAATGTTTGCGCATCGTAGGTAAAGTTGTGGGGAATTTCATTGTAGTTAATGTTGAACTTGAAGGCCCCCCATTTCCCGCCTTCCAGGTTATAGCGCTGCGTATCGTAGAACATGTCACGGCTGTAGAAATCCACATAATATTTATTGTCATCATATTTGATTTTAACGTCACCATAGAGACCATCCCGGATGTCTCCGTATTCGTTAAATTTAGCTTTGTCGCCGTTGATATGGGTGAGAGTGCCCTGCGCGCTGATTTCACCGGAAAATTTATCCTCCTGCTCCTGGGCAAAGGCCGGACTCAAGGAGACCAAACCGAATAAAAAAACTGATAAAAGCATTTGTCTTCTCATAGCTATACCTTTTACCGGACAAAGCGTTGTCCCCTCACCGAGGGCCCATTGCTTCCGTGAATGTTGGTATGGCAGTTCAGGCAGCCGCGGGCAATCATCCTGTTTTTTCCGGATACGGCTGCGCCCGGGGATGTTTCAAACCTGGTGTAAATTGTTCCGGGATGTTGAGTGGCGTCGTGGCAACTCTGGCACAGGAATGGCGGCTTCGAGGATAGAAGTTTCCCGTGATTGCTGCCGTGGGGCACATGGCAGGTCAGACAATTTTCGGCAACCGGCGGATGTTCCCACAGGAATGGCCCGCGCTTTTCGGCATGGCACTTCAGACAGAGTTCATTTACCGTGTCGGCCTTCACTATCTTCGGCCCTGATTCGCCATGCTGGTCATGACACTGGGAGCATTTCATGAGGCCTTCCTTCAGCGGATGGTGCGATTGTTTGTTGGCTTGGGCGCGGATTGAGGCATGGCAGGTGAAGCAAAGCGTCGGCTCGGCGATCTTTAAATTGTTTTTCGTTCCGGAGTGCCCGCTGTGGCAATCACTGCATGAAACTCCGTTGACTTTATGCTTGCTCAGATTCCAGAAAGGCACGGCTTTTGAATCCTGATGACAGGAAAGACATCTCGCCTGCTTCACTTCCGGATCGGCCCCTTTGGTGAAGACAATCATGCCCGTTCCCCTACCGCCCCCTTTTTGCACATGCGCAAGACCTGGGCCGTGGCAGGATTCGCAGGAATTTTTATTGGCCGGGCTTCCGGGAATTGCCATTTTGGCGTGCGTTGATTTCAGATAACTATCGTAGTTTTTTTTGTGACAGGCCCGGCAGGTGTCCATGCCGGCGTAACCGTCATCCGCAGCCGTGGATTGTTGAAAAATTCCTGTTACGGATACCAGTAGGGAAAAGGTGAAAAGAGAAAACAGCCAACCTTTGATTTTTTTTATCTTCATAAAACAATCTCAAATTATTTGTTTTCCATTAACCGGCAAGGATTTTAATATCTTATATTATGATTTTTATGAAGTCAATAGGGTAAAAATATTTATGCAAAAAAATAATAAAATATTTTAGGGATGGGATTATTAGATAAAGACTGCTCTTGTAATTGTATGCCGATAAAGAATGATCACAATATGTTGGTGTTGCGCCATAATCAGCAAAGTCCAAAAAAGATTGTAATCAACAAAACCTATGTTCCGGGCTTGGTCACACTAATCCACAGGAATGTCTCATTACCGGTATTCCTATAATCCGCCGACTCGATATGGAAACCAGCATTTTCCAAATCAGCGTATGGTTTATCAGGGGTTTTATGACCGTAATATAATGGCAATGGCCAGCGCGGAATATGCTTATTACGATTTTGGAAAAAAGCAAGTCGAATTCTCAGATGGTGAGCTTGTGGATAATAAGATTATCTTCCAGGGATTTACGCTCGGCTTGAGCTGGAAATTTTAAGCACATAATTATGAGTGGGAGTGTTTCACCTTCCCTCATTATTTATCCAAGTGGATTAAACTTTTTTCCGATTCTTAAACCACAGATTAATGAAAAGGGAACAACTTTATACAATTGAAGCTTCTCCGCGGAAAATTGCGGGGAAGCTTCAATGATTAAAGAATAGTTTCTGTTTTTCATTATCAATAATCCGGATGATTATTGGATAGAAGTCATTCCCCAAAAGTGGTGAATTCTTCTGTTATTATCTGATTGACATGCAATCCCTTTGTTCTTATACTTCCCGCTAGGAAAAGGTGTTATTGTTCAACATTAAAAGATTAGAAGGAGGAGAAACATGCCCAGACACAGAATTGCCAGAGTTACTTTGCCAACCATTTAACTGTAAAGGAACAAGATCATGATCAACTTTAAAATATTTTCCGACTATATCTGACCCTTCTGTTATATCGGCAAGGGCATTGTCGACCAGTTGAAGAAAGAATACGCTATTGATGATACCTGGGTGAGTTACGAGCTTCATCCGGAGACGCCTCCTGCGGGAATGTTGCTCTCCGAAAGATTTAAGGGCTATGATCTCTCCGGATTTTATGATCAATTGCGCGCGCGAGGCAAAGAAGCCGGTATCGTTTTTGGCAACCGCACACTCCTTTCCAATTCCAAATTGGCGCTGCAGGCCAGTGAGTACGCCCGTGATCTGGGTAAGTATGGTGATTTCCATGAAAACATCTTTCATGCGTATTTTACTGAATGTCTGGATATCGGCAGTTTGGAGGTCATTGCCGCTGTAGCCGGGGAAAGCGGCCTTGATGAAGCCCAGATGCTTAGTGCCGTTAAAGATGGCCGCTATGTGCCGCGATTGATTAGTGCCAGAAAAGAAGGGCAGTTGATTAATCTAACCGGTGTGCCCACCTTTATCATCGAGGGAAAATATAAAGTCGTCGGGGCTCAACCGTTGGAAGTATTTCGTGATCTTCTCGATAAAGTTAAAGGGGGAAAATCATAAAATAATAAAGTTGTTTTCCAATAAACGGGGCATAAATCCGTGCAATTTCTCATCTATTGTGGATGACTATCCCTGATTAAAAGCCCTGTCGTAGATACTCTTATCTCAAAGCTGGCAGGTTTGTCTGAGTTGATGAACGTAGCCGATCCATACTCAGCATCCAGCAGGCGCCGGAGAAAAAAGTAGCGTTGCCGCAGATTAAACATGTTTAGTGGTTTATCTTGCGAAATGAGAAATACAGTGCGGGGACTCACCAGTTCATCTTTAACATCTATATAACGGCCGGTAACACGGTCAAGCTCATAAGCCGTATGCAAGCCCAGGATGTTGACAAAAGGCTTCCACTTGAGAATGTGAGCATCAACATAAAGCTCATCCCCGGCCAATTTGTAGGAAGCTTGCCGGCCATCGGGAAATCTAAAATGGGCAATGAACAATTTTGCGCTGAGAGGTTCGATCTGGACTGTCGCTGCCGTCTCTTCATATGTAAGCGCTCTGTAACCAACTGTAGCTATCGTGATCGTTCCAAATAATGCGACCAGCGATAAAAATAACGCTGCCAGTAAAATGCGAAGTGCTGAACTAAGAAGTTTCTTTCGGCGCAGGGCGCCAATCGTGGCAATAAAAAAAATAAGGCTTAAAACACCGCAAACAATAATTAAGACGATAAGGGAATTCAGCATAGTAATCCTTTCCATATATTATTATTTTCGAGAAAGAATCGATATCAGACTTTATTGGCTCATCTACTTATTATAGTATATCATAAAATCATGGAGGATGAAATGTGAAATATTGTATTCATATGGATATAACAGTGTTCCATTTTTTTAAAAAATATTTCTTGACAAGAAATTTACGTTTGTTTATAGTACTTCTAATTAAGAGAATGGAGTGTTTTATGATGGACAGAAAACTAACTGCAAACAATAATATTTATGGTTATTGGTTTTATACCTATTTTGCATTGGTCTGCCCGTTGCTGAGGAGGACTTGTTGAGGTAAAATAAACCAAAACAGCCATGGGTAGATCGAAAGAGCTCCCATGGCTTTTCTTTTTTTAAGGCCATGGCGGCTAAAGCCATGGCCTTTTTTAGTTTTCAGGAGGGAAGACATGATTATTATAATGAAGAGCCAAGCTACAGACACACAAATTGAGAAGGTAATCAACTGGATCGAATCCGTTGGTTACAAAGCGCATCCTTCGCGCGGCGTTGAGAGGACAATTATTGGCGCCGTTGGTGACAATCGCGATAAAGCTGTGCTGAAATACGCAGAGTCCTTACCTGGGGTCGAGAAAACTATGCCGATTTTGAAACCGTATAAGTTGGCGAGCCGCGAATCGCATGAAGGCAATACTATTGTTTCCGTGGGTTCAATTCCAATCGGCGGACCGGAATTTGTGGTGATGGCCGGCCCTTGCGCAATTGAAAGCGAAGAGCAATTGCTGGAGAGCGCCTATATTGTAAAAAAAGGCGGTGCCCAGATTTTAAGAGGCGGTGCTTTCAAACCGCGGACTTCACCATACAGCTTTCAGGGAATGGAAGAAGAAGGATTGAAAATAATGGATCAGGTTAGTCAGAGGACAAGTCTACCTACTGTAACTGAAGTTGTCAATCCGCTTGACGTTGATCTTGTCGAAACCTATGCTGACATGCTGCAGATTGGAGCGCGAAATATTCAGAATTTTGCATTGCTTAAAAAAGTCGGTCATGCGCGCAAACCTGTGCTTTTGAAAAGAGGAATGATGACCACAATCGAAGAGTTGCTCATGTCCGCGGAATACATTCTTTCCTCAGGTAACCCTAATGTTGTTCTCTGCGAGCGCGGAATTCGAACATTTGAAACAGCGACAAGAAACACGCTGGATTTGAGCGCGGTTCCGGTACTCAAAGGTCTGACGCATCTGCCCGTTGTTGTTGATCCCAGTCACGCTGCCGGTAACTGGAGGTTTGTGATTCCACTTTCCCGTGCCGCTGTTGCTGTTGGCGCCGATGGCATTATTGTGGAAGTGCATCCGGAACCGGAAAAAGCCGTCTCCGATGGAGCGCAGTCTCTGAAACCGGAGAAGTTTTATCAATTAATGGATGATGTAAGAGCCATTGCCGCGGCGATGAGACACTAAATTAACGGAGTGGTTATATGCGATCAATGAAAGTTAATCTCGATAAAAAATCATTATCATCTTACGAAATTCGTATTGGTTATAAGATTATCGACCGGGTGGCGTTAATTATTGCCAAAAATCATAAAGCCGGACATTATGTCATGATTACGGATAATTCGGTGGGGAGTATTTACGCCAAGCAGATGATGGACAGTTTAAAAGATGTTGGATTAAACATAAATCTGATTGAGTTTCCCGCGGGAGAGTCTTCTAAAAATATCAATACAGTCCTGGACATTGTGGGAAAACTGCTGGAATTGGGTGCTGACCGGAGTACGATGTTAATTGCTTTAGGTGGCGGAGTTGTGGGTGATATGGTTGGTTTTATCGCCTCCATTTATATGCGCGGTATTCCTTACATTCAGATACCGACTACATTGATCGGGCAGGTGGACAGCAGCATCGGCGGAAAAACAGCCATCGATCTCCCATACGGGAAAAACCTGTTGGGCACATTTTATCAGCCGCGCGCCGTCTTCGCGGATTTGATTTTTCTGGAAACACTGCCGGAAAAAGAGTTTAACAACGGAATGGCCGAGATTATTAAATACGGCATTATTGATGATGAAAAAATGTTTAGTTTGTTGGAAGACAATATGGATGCGGTAAAAAGCAGAGATTCAGCTTTGCTGCTAAAACTTGTGGAAAACTGTTGCCGTATCAAAAAATCAATTGTCGAAATTGATGAAAAGGAGCAGGGCTTGCGGCGTATTCTCAATTTTGGCCATACTCTCGGACACGCCATCGAAGCGGCATCCAAATACACAATCTCACATGGCGAAGGTGTTGCTTTGGGTATGATTGCGGCAGCGCGCATTTCCGAAAAAAAGAAATATCTCGATACTGCGCAGCTTAAGCGTATCGAAGAAATAATCTTGAGGGCGGGATTACCAGGAAAAATACCACATGATTTTTCTGCTGATGGAATAATTTCCAGATTGGCGATGGATAAGAAAAAGAAAGACGATGTTGTTTATTTTGTTCTGTTGAAGAAAATCGGCATGCCTTTTGTCAATGGAGGCATTGATGATAAGCTGATCAGCGATGTGATTGAGGAGATGAAATAATGAAGCAGCCGAATTTGGAAAGCTTGAGACAAAACATAAAAGACAAAGACCGGGAAATTATCCGTCTTTTAAATGAACGGTCGCAGATTTCTGTTCGGATTGGTGAGGTTAAAGGTCAGGAAGGAATCCAGGTATATAACCCAGCTCAGGAAGCTAAAGTTTATAACTATTTGCAGGAGTTAAATTCCGGGCCGCTGCCGCCCGCGGCAGTTCAGGCGATTTTCCGGGAAATCATTTCCGCGTCGCGCGATTTGCAGAAGCCTACAACAGTTGCTTTTTTAGGACCGGAAGCATCATTTTCCCATCTGGTATCACGCTTGCATTTTGGCCAATCCAGCAGTTTTTTCCCCCAAAGCGGAATTGCCCGTGTTTTCGATGAAGTGGAAAAAGGTTCTGTGGATTGGGGCGTGGTCCCAGTAGAAAATTCTCTCGAAGGTTCCGTTAATGTAACACTGGACAGATTAATTTTGACTCCCCTGAAAATCAGAGCAGAAATTTATCTGCGCATCAGTCAGTGTTTAATTTCTTCTACAAAAAGTATGAAGAGTATTAAAAATATTTATTCCCATCCCCAGGCATTAGCCCAATGTCAGTCGTGGCTCAGAACGAATATGCCCAATTGCACACTGGGCGAAATGGAGAGTACGGCCGCCGCAGTGCAAATGGTGCGGGGAAAAAAGACTGAGGCGGCAATAGGCAGTTCACTGGCCGCCCAATGTTACGGCCTGAACATACTGGCAGAGGGTATTGAGGATAATCCTTCCAATATGACACGGTTTTTAGTAATCGGCAGAGGGGAAGGGCAGGCCACCGGCAATGATAAAACTTCTTTGATATTCGCCACACCCGATTTACCCGGATCGCTGCATCGCGCCCTGTCGTCATTTGCCGGGCGCAAGATTAATTTATCCAAAATAGAATCGCATCCCGTGAAAGAAAGATTGTGGGAATATCTCTTTTTTGTGGATGTGATCGGCCATATAAATGATAAAGAAATAAAAAGCTGTCTTACGGAGCTGAAAGAGAAAACAACTTATTTGAAAATCTTAGGATCATACCCCAAAGCGGAAGGTGGACTATGATTTGTATACCGATTACGGCAAAAACAAACAAAGAGGCGCTGCAGGAAATTCAACGGAGTTGCCCCATTGCCGATTTCATTGAACTGAGAATGGATTTGATTGCCGACGGAAATCTGGATGATTTGATTCCGGCCATTCGCAACACTACGGGCTCGATCAAAATAATTGTTACCTGCAGGAAAAAGGAGGAGTCACTTTCAGCAAATGAATTGCCGGGCGCCAAATCCATAATAAAAGATAAAGAGATCGGGAAAATGGATTTGCTGAAAAAGGCAATCGAAATGAAAGCTGACTTTATCGATATTGAGCTTACGGAGGGTCAGGCCGCAATTGGTGAGCTTCGCAATTATTGCGCAAAGCTGGGAGGAGTAACCGGAATAATCGTTTCCTATCATGATATTAAAAAAACTCCTTCGCTTGCCAAACTCAAAGAAATATTTCAGCAGTCTATGGAAAACGGCGCCGCTGTTGTGAAAATTGTCACTTTCGCTAAAAGCGCTGAAGATAATCTGAAGGTTCTGGGCATGATTCCTTACGCGCAAAAGCATTCTCAGGAAATCATCGCTATGTGCATGGGGGCCAAAGGCCGTATCAGCCGCGTTGTAGCGCCATTTCTGGGTGCGTATTTGAGTTTTGCCGCGCTAGAGCCGGGTACACAATCAGCGCCGGGGCAGCTTACGGTGCAGGAGATGAGGCAAATTAATAATCTGGTCCAAGGTAGGCGCCCAAATAAATCGGAGGCCGTGCTTTCTTTGGGACATGGTTTGCAAAATTATGTTTTGCTGGGAAATCCTGTAGCGCAGAGCCTCTCTCCGCTTATGCACAATGCCGCGCTAAAAGAGATGGGTATCAACGGACGCTACAGTGCTTTTTGTGTTTCTGATTTAGAATCTGCTCTTCAAGGAATAAAAGGGATGGATATTCATGGTGCCAGTGTGACTATTCCCTATAAAGTTTCCGTTATGGGATACCTCGACGAAATTCATGATGATGCACTAAAAATTGGAGCGGTAAATACAATCGTCAATAACCATGGCCGTCTGATGGGCTACAATACAGATTGGCTTGGTCTGATGCTGACGCTCAAAGAGCTGATGCCGGTTAAGGATCAAACGTTTGTGATCATTGGCGCGGGTGGAACGACGCGGGCCGCAGTTTATGGAATAATGAAGGAGGGCGGTTTGCCGATAATTGTCAATCGGACGATGATCAAAGGTAAGAATCTGCCGGATAAACTCAACTGCCCGTTTTATTCTCTTTCCGATCTGGCAAAGATAAAGGCCGATTGCCTGATCAACACTACGCCGGTAGGTATGTACCCGCATACTGATCAATCTCCGGTGGAAGCGTCATTGCTGGCCGGATATAAATATGTTATAGATGTCATCTATAATCCGCTGAAAACCAGGCTTCTGCATGATGCCGAAAAGCAGGGCTGCCGCATTGTCTCCGGCCTGGATATGTTTGTGCATCAGGGGGCTTCGCAAATCAAACTGTGGACGGGAAAAGAGCCATCCCGCGCACTCATGAAAAAAGTTGTTACAGAGAGGTTAGAGAAAATTGAAGGCTGAAGCAAAAATTGAGGAAGTATCCACTACGGTATCCGTTTCCGGTTCCAAAAGCCTTACTCAGCGGGCTCTGATCGCGGCGGCGCTGGCGAAGGGCAATTCATTTATCAGCCATGCCCTTGTTGCGGAAGATACACTGCTTCTGGTGTCCGGCTTGCAGGCGCTGGGCGCCAGAGTTGAATCCGCCGACGGAGGCTATTTGGTCTCCGGCACGGCTGGTAAAATAAAAAATAACGGCAAAGAAATATTCCTGGGATATAACGGCACGGCGTTGCGCTTTCTTACGGCAATGGTATGCCTGGGCCGCGGCAAATATGTTCTGACCGGCGAGAAACGTCTGTGCGAAAGACCTGTGGGAGCTTTGGTAGGAGCGCTCCAGGGTATGGGTGTCGATATTTCCTGCCATAACAATTGTCCGCCGGTAGAAATAATGGCGAATGGTCTTACCGGTGGGAAGATAACTCTCCAAGACATTGAAAGCTCTCAGTATGTTTCGGCGCTGCTTCTTTGCGCTCCTTACACATCAAAAGGAATTGAGCTGACTGTACAGGGTGATATTGTTTCCGCTCCTTATATCGATCTGACAATCTCTGTGATGAAGGACTTCGGTGCTAATATTTACGAGACCGGAAGAAATCAGTATAGTGTCAATACAGGTAATCTTTATTCCGGACGTGAATATCATGTGGAAGGTGATGCTTCCAGCGCATCCTACTTTTTTCTGGCCGCAGCGCTTTTGAAAAAGGTAATTCGAGTCAGCGGCATAAGCAGGCAAAGTAAACAGGGCGATATCCGCCTGCTGGATATTCTGGAAGAGCTCGGCTGCAAGGTATTAGCGGGAGAGAATTGGGTAGAGGTGGCAGGTACTGATCTGGCCGAAGGTAATTTTGCTTTCGATTTGAACGACATGCCGGACATGGTGCCCACACTGGCGATACTGGCTGCTTTCCGCAAAGGCCGGACGTTAATTACTAATGTGGCTCATTTGCGGATAAAAGAAAGCAATCGGCTGGCAGCAATGGTGAAGGAGCTAAACCGGATCGGTATTGAAGCCGAAGAGCTGCCGGATGGACTGATGGTTGAAGGTGGAAGACCAGCGGCAGCAAGCATTCATACCTATAATGACCATCGTATTGCCATGAGTTTTGCTATTGCCGGTCTGCTGATACGTGGAATAGAAATCAGTGATAAAAAATGCGTGAATAAATCATTTCCGGAGTTTTGGAAGGAATTAAAGAAAATATGAAAGTCATCCTGATCGGCTATAGGGCTTCAGGTAAATCCACCGCGGGTATGCTGCTTTCTTCCAGGCTGAAGATTCCTTTTACGGATACTGATTTACTGCTGGAAGAAAATTCGGGAATGCCGGTCAAGGAAATCGTGGCGCTCAAAGGCTGGGACTATTTCCGCGCCATGGAAAGAGAAACGATTCAAACCTTGAAACAAAAAGGCGCGGGTATTATTGCTACCGGCGGCGGAGTGGTTCTTTCCGACGAAAACGTGACCTTGTTAAAGCAAATGGGGGTGATTGTCTGGCTCAATGCTCCCTTGCCGGATATTATTAACCGGCTCAAAGAAGATGCGCAGACTCAGGCAAAACGGCCGCAATTTACGGACGGTGATCTTGCCCAGGAAACGGCTGATGTCTTGAAGCGGCGAATACCTTTATATGAATGCGCGGCGGATTTTGTGGTAGAGACGAAAGGCAAGAGTGCTCTGCAGGTGACGGATGAGATTTAT
>Ga0209429_10001015_pt1 | contig 18035 bp, 16 predicted proteins | sample BarGraNGADG00212_3_FD_184493 | JGI IMG/M metagenome (GOLD analysis project Ga0209429, IMG submission 184493) | Arctic peat soil microbial communities from Barrow, Alaska - Barrow Graham LP Ref core NGADG0004-212 (SPAdes) (version 2) | ecosystem: Environmental > Terrestrial > Soil > Wetlands >...
CTCGAGCCTGTCGATCAACGTCTTCCTTACCGTGACCTCTGTTATGAACGATGCCAATTGCTACCTCCGCGTCGCACCGATTCTATCGATGACGTCGTTCGTTTTCCACTAAACTTTTTGGGGTCAGACCCTTTTTGTTTAGTCACTGGATTTGTGACGATGCACCACTGGGGTCAGGCACCGGTGGTGCGTTTCATGAGGCAAGCTGGATTTAAGGGTGAAAATGCACCGCCGGTGCCTGACCCCAGTGGTGCATCGTGTTTCCGCTTTCGACTAAACAAAAAGGGTCTGACCCCAAAAAGTTTAGTCCGTAGGAATGGTGCGCAACCTACCGAAGTAATGCCCAGCGGTCGACGGCGGCTCACGCGAGGTGGCAAAGTGGATTACACGATCAAGATAGGCGGGGCGGCTGGGCAGGGGCTCCAGACGATCGGGGCGTCGCTGTCCAAGGTCTTCGCACGCCATGGGTACCACCTCTTCTCCTTCCAGGACTACGAGTCCAGGGTGCGCGGCGGCCACAACTTCTACCAGGTGAGGTTCTCGGAGGAGAAAGTGTTCTGCCCGCGCGAGCCGGTGGACATCCTCGTCGCCCTCGACAAGGAGAGCCTCCCGCTCCACGGCGACGAGCTGTCAGACATCGGATTCGCCATCTACGATTCGGCAGACATAAAGGAGAAGTTCGAGGGAGAGAGATTCATAGACATCCCCTTCAGCCAGATCGCGGTCGACCAGGGCGGCAACAAGGTCATGGCCAACGCCGCGGCGACGGGCGCGGTCCTCGGGATGCTGGGCATGGACGTCGAGCTCCTCACCAGGGTGCTCGAGGACACCCTGAAGCGCAAGGACCTGCTCGAGCCTAACGTCAAGGTGGCCCGCGCCGGGCACGAGTTCGGGTCGAAGAACTGTCCGCGCTGCTCTTTCCAGCCGGCCGCCGGCGCCAGCCCCAGGATGACGATCGAGGGCAACGCGGCCATCGCCTTCGCCGCGATCGCTTCCGGCTGCAAGTTCTATTCCGGTTACCCGATGACGCCGTCCACGGGCATCCTCACCTTCATGGCAAACCACGCGGAGCGGCACGGCCTGGTGGTCGAGCAGGCGGAAGACGAGATCTCCGCCATCAACATGGTGCTGGGCGCTTCGTTCGCGGGCGTGCGCTCGATGACGGCGACCTCGGGCGGCGGCTTCGCCCTGATGGTCGAGGGCCTGTCGCTCGCCGGGATGACCGAGACGCCAGTGGTGGTGGTGCTCGCCCAGCGCCCCGGCCCGGCTACCGGCTTCCCGACCCGGACGGAGCAGTCGGACCTCCTCTTCGGACTCTTCGCCGGGCATGGCGAGATACCGCGAATCGCGTTCGCCCCGGGGACCCCAGAGCAGGCTTTCGCGCTGGTCAACAAGGCTTTCGACCTCACCGAGAAATACCAGGTGCCCGTGATCATTTTTACGGACCAGCACTACGCCGACTCGGAGTGGTCGCTCGATAACATCGACCTGGGACAGTTCGAGGTCCGGGACTACCGTGTCCGTGGAGACGCTTTCAAGGCGCTGTCCTCCTACAGGCGGCACGCTTTCACCGATGACGGCGTCTCGCCGCTCGCGGTCCCTGGCGACGCTCCGCACCTGGTCGTCACGGACTCGGACGAGCACGACGAGGAAGGCCACATAGTGGAGGACGCGGAGACGCGCCGCAGGATGGTGGACAAGCGGTACTTCAAGAAGATGCCGAACATCAGGCGCGAGATGGAGCCGCCGCTGGTCTACGGGAGCGATAAGCCGGACATACTGCTGGTCGGCTGGGGCTCGAACTACGGGGTGCTCAAGGAGTCCGTCGACGTCCTCGGCGCGGACCAGCAGGTCGCCATGATGCACTTCACCGAGCTCTATCCCCTTCCGGAAGAGGGGCGCCGAGGCTTCATGGACACGATACGGGGCGCGAAGAAAGCGATCTGTGTCGAGAACAACGCGAGCGGCCGGTTCGCCCAACTGCTCCGGATGGAGACGGGTTACGAGTTCGAGCGAAGCATAAGGAAGTACGACGGAAGGCCGTTCACCCTCGAGGGCTTGCTGGAGGAGATCGATGGTCACCTTAGCGGAGTATAAAGGACAGAAGCCGGCGTGGTGCCCGGGGTGTGGTGACTTCGGCATCCTGACCGCGTTCAAGCGCGCGATGTTCGAGCTGGGGCTCGAGCCCTGGCAGATCACCATGGTCTCGGGGATCGGCCAGGCGAGCAAGCTCCCCCACTACACCATGGGCAACACCTTCAACGGCCTGCACGGGCGAACGCTTCCCGTCGCTACAGGTATAAGGCTCGCGAACCACGGGATGCCCGTCTGGGCTTTCGCCGGTGACGGGGACTGCTACGGCGAAGGAGGCAACCACTGGCTGCACGCGATGCGCAGGAACATCAACGTGAAGCTGGTGGTGCACGACAACCAGGTCTACGGGCTCACCAAGGGGCAGGCCTCTCCCACCAGCATGCTGGGCATGAAGACCCCCACTCAGCCGTTCGGGGTGCTTTCCGACGAGCTGAACCCGGTCTCGGTCGCCGTAGGCTTCGGATGCAGCCTGGTGGCGCGGGGGTTCGCGGCCGACACCGACCAACTGGTCGAGCTCTTCAAAGCCGTCTACGAGCACAAGGGGTTCACGCTGCTGGACATCCTGCAGCCGTGCGTCTCGTTCAACCACCTCAACACCTACGACTGGTACCGGGAGCGTTGCTACAAGCTCGAAGACGATTACGACCCCGAGAACTTCGACCGGGCCTACGAGCGGGCCTCGGAGTTCGGCGACCGCATCCCGACGGGCGTACTGTACAGAAAGGCGCGGCAGGTGTACGAGGACAGGGTGCCCGTACTGGCGGGGCAGCTGCCCCTGGTGAAGCGGCCGCAGGAGCCCCAGGCGCTCGAACAGACCGCGAAGGAGTTCTATTGAGTCTTCTCCCACTCCCCTCGGGGGAGAGGGTTGGGGAGACGGTCCTGGTATAGAATAGCGACCGTGGTGGAGTGCGGGGGTGTCCGGCGGGGCCCGCTGCATCGATGACCTGAAAGCGATCCAATATGTGGAAGTACATCCTGAGGAATATGTGGCGTCGCAAAGCCCGCACTTTCCTCACGGTATTCGGCATCGTAGTCGGCATATTCGCCCTGACCGTTCTGGGCGGACTGTCCGCCCGCCTGACCCAGCAGGTCAAGGGCGCGAGGTCCTGGTTCACGAACTCGATCTCGGTGGTGCCGTCGGGCGGGAGCCTGTTCGGCGGCGGTGAGGGCAGTTTCTTCGACCTGGGCACTGTCGACAAGGTGCTCGCCGTCCCCGGGGTCAAGGACGCCGTGCCCGGGATCGGCGTCACTATCAATCAGTCCAGCGGTTTCTCATTCGGCGCACCGGACCTCATCATCGGGCTCGGGCTCAACGGCGCGAACGACCTGCTCAGACTACTCACGCTGTCGGGCGGCCGCCTTCTGCAGCCGGGCGACAAAGGCAAGGCCGTTCTCGGCTCGGTCATCGCGCAGAAGATGGGTGCCAAAGTCGGCAGCACCGTCGACCTCAGGGGCGTGCCGTTCGAGGTCGTCGGCGTCCTGCAGCCCACCCTGTCGGCGCCTGACAACTTCGCGTTCGTATCCTACGAAGACGCGCTCGCTATCTTCCTCAAAGTGAACCCGTTCTTCCAGCAGCAGAACAAGATCACGAGCGTCATCTACACCACGTGGAAGACGGGCGTCGACCCCGAGGCGCTCGGCGCCAGGATTGCCTCACAGGTCCCCGGCGTGACCGTCATCACGCCCGCCAAGGCGGAGCAGCAGATATCGCAGTTCAGCCTGATCTTCAACGCGATACTGTTCGGGATCGCCTTCATCGCGCTGGTGGTGGGCGGCCTGTCCATCATCAACACAATGGTGATGTCCGTGTCGGAGCGGACTCGCGAGATAGGACTGAAAAAGGCGATCGGCGCTGAGACCAACTCGATCCTGGGCGAGTACCTGCTGGAGTCGGCGACGATAGGCCTTGTCGGCGGTCTCATTGGCACGGGCCTCGGGCTGGTGGCGATCGTGTTGCTGAACCACGCAACGGCATCGAAGCAGGTCACCGTGTTCGCCATCACTAAGGCGGTGGTGATCGGGCCCATAATCTTCGCGACCGTGCTCGGGACGCTGGCCGGGGTCTTCCCGGCGCTGCGGGCGTCGAGGCTCCGGCCGGTCGAGTCGCTCAAGGAGGAGTAAACGCAAAAAGGTGCCTGTCCCCTTTTTGCATGAAGGAGGAATGAGTTGCCCGCGATACGCACGGAGGAGTTGAGAAAGACATACGGGGCGGGGGAATCCGAAGTCCACGCGGTGGACGGCATCAACCTCTCCGTCGAGAAAGGCGAGTTCGTGTCCATCATCGGGCCTTCGGGGTCGGGCAAGACTACACTGTTGAACCTGCTCGGCTGTCTCGACCTGCCGTCGACGGGGCACGTGTTCATCGACTCGCTGGACACCGCCGATCTCTCGCTCAAGGAACTGACGCGCCTCCGGCGTGAGAAGATAGGTTTCGTGTTTCAGGAGTTCAACCTGCTGCCTGTGCTCGGCGCCCTCGAGAACATCGAGCTGCCCCTGCGGTACCTGGGGGTCCACGCGAAGGAGCGTGAGGCCCGCGCGAGGGAGGCGCTCCACGAGGTGGGCCTCGACAACCGCGCGAAGAACCGTCCCTCACAGCTGTCCGGCGGTGAGCGCCAGCGGGTGGCGATCGCGAGGGCGCTCGTGACGCGCCCGGCGCTGGTCCTCGCCGACGAGCCTACCGGAGAGCTCGACACCGCGAACACGTGCAAGGTCATCGAGCTGATGCGCAAGCTCAATGATGAGCTCGAGCAGACTTTCGCGGTGGTGACTCATGACCCCATGGTCGCGACTTACGCACGGCGGGTGGTCTCCCTGCGCGACGGAAAGGTCATTTCCGACGAGCCGCAGGAGGCAACGCCGGTAGTATGTGATTAGAAACGCAAAAAGTGGTCTGACCCCATTTTGCAGAGGAAAGGAGAGCGCGATGGGCAATATGGCATACCTGGGCCCGGAGTGGACGGAGGAAGCGCGCACGCGCCTGAAGGCCGAGCTGACCCCGGAGAACATGCACCACGTGACGAGCTCGATGTCCAACATCTATCAGAACACTCCCGACGGCAAGGAAAAATATCTCTACATAGCGTTCGAGGACGGCAACGTCGGCGAGTTCGAGGTCGGTGAGGGCGAGCCTCCGGCCGCGGAGTTCAAGATCATCGCCGACTACGAGACGTTCGCTAAGATATCCCGCGGCGAGCTGGGAGCGGTCAGAGCGCTCACGTCCCGCAAGCTGACCCTGCGGGGGAACATGGCGAAGGCTATGCGGCTCGCGCCCCGCGTGGACCGCATGAACAAAGTGCTCGCCTCCATTCCGACCGATTACTGATACGGGAGATGATGAGCATGGCAGCCGACAATACCAATAACGAGAGATACGCCGTTGACGTGCAGCAGCGCATCAAGGACATCCAGGCGCTGATGCGCGAGCGCGAAATCGACGTTTACCTGGGCACGCGCATCAGGACGATGAGTTTCATCGTCGATGCGTTCGTCCCCTGGCGCAGCTACCTGGTCATCCCCGCCGAAGGGCTGCCCACCATTTTCACCTTCGTCATCGACGCCGACAGGCTCCTGAGCGAGACGTGGATGGACGAGGACCACGTGCGGGGCTACTTCGGGGCGGGGGGAGCGGACCAGATCGAGGCGGTCCAGTTCTTCATCGAGGACGAGCTCGGCATCAGGAAGGGCAGGCTGGGCTACGAGACCGGCATGGCGACCTACACCGCCGAGGGGTGGATGACGCACTATGAGTTCGAGCAGTACTCGGAGGCCCTGCCGGGCTTCGAGTTCGTCAACGCGCACGACATCGTGGACCACGTGTCGCTCATCAAGGACGAGGGGACCATCAACCGGTTCCGCGAGGCAGGCAGGATAGTGGACGAGGGCCACAAGGCGGCGCGGGCGGCGGTCGAGAACGGCGGCTGGAAAGGCATGACGGAGACCGAGCTCGGGGGGATCGCAGCGCTTGCGATGCGGCGCGCCGGAAGCGTCTCCGAGTGGAACTTCGCCGGACTGAACGAGATATCGAGCGGGTGGCGCACCGGGCTCGGAGCGTGCACGCCTCCTACCACCAAGGAGTTCGCGGCGGGCGAGCCGCTCATGTTCGACCTGCACGGGATGTTCAAGCTGGCCCTGGGCGACCACTCGCACAACTACCTGCTCGCCCCCGCCACGGAGCGGCAGCGATGGCACGCTGACAACTTCGTCGCCTGCGTACAGTTCGTGGCGGACAACTACCGGGCGGGCGCGACCCCCGGGGACTTGATCACGCAGCTCGGAGAGTTCGCCGAGGAGCGCAACTGCTCGGACTTCATTCTGCCAGGCGTAGAGCACGGCATCGGGCTGTTCGGGGACGAGTGGCGCGTCGGCGCGAGCATGGATGTGCCTATCCCGTACTGGACCGACCCTGAGCACACTTACCAGGAGAACGAGATGGTGATCCTGGCGATGCAGTACGCGGCGAAGGAGGAGGACGTCGGTTTCCGTTACGAGAACCCGATCGTCATCTTGAAGGACGGCTGCGAGCTCACTTCCAAGTACCCGCTGGCAATCGAGGAGATCGAATAAAACGCACCACTGGGGTCAGGCACCGGTGGTGCATTTCATAAGATTTTCCTGACTAAACACCGAAAATGCACCACCGGTGCCTGACCCCAGTGGTGCGTTTTTCAGCAGAGGTACTTCAGGTACAGGAGAGCCGGCTTTATCAGGTTGACCCGCATCGTCCACTTGATCGAGAATACCAAGGCCAGCACCGCTACGACCACGGCGATGATCAGGAGCCAGGAGCCCGGGCGATCGTTCCCCCTCCAGGCCTTGAAGGCGCCGACCCCGGTGAACAGCAAGGCGATGATGGCGAGGCCGATGTCCAACTTCGGTATCCAGTAGACCACCCCGGCGAAACACGCCATGCCGACCGCCGCGTAGTAGATGGGATCTACCGTGGGCCCCTTCATCCAGAGGGCTTTCGGCTGCTTGACCTCCGGACCGGCCGCCGCGCCGACGGGCAGCGGACCAGCGACTCCGACTCCTTGCGCTCCAATAGTCACCGGCGTCGCCGACAGGCCGGCGGCGTTGGCATCGACGGCTGCGACTTCCTGGAAAGTCCCGCACTGCGAACAGAGCCTTATGTTGATCGGGATCTGCGCGCCGCACTTCTGGCACGTCTGGGTCGCGGTGTAAGTCTGCCCGCAGCTCGGGCAGAACTCATAGCCGGGCGGAACCTCCGCGCCGCACCAACTGCAGTTGAACATCAACCTCACACTCCCCTGTCACAGACGAGACTTCCGTCGTCAGAATTCCAGGTCCATCCGTCCTCCCGAGCCGGGTCCGCCGCCTTTCGCGCACAGTTGATAACTGATGAGGAATATCTTAGGCGAGCCGAGGTCGGTCCAGACGTAAGCTTTGTACTGCGTGCTGTTTCCGGGCGTCATCGTCGGCGAGCCCGGCGCCTTCGCTGCGATCGTGTTGAGAATGGGAACGTCGCGTATGTCGCCCGATATCTCCACCACCGTGCACGCTTTGCCGGCCCATGTCCCTGAGAACTGGTCCGTGACTTTGATAGCCTTGGGCCTCGTGTTGTTGTTGAGAAGCTCCACGCCCAGGTTGTTAGGCTCGGGCTTCGGCTCGCCGTCGCCCGTCACCGAATATGAGCCGTCACCGTATTCCACGACGTGTGTGGTCGCCTGTCGAGTTTCGGGGTTCACGATGCTGACAGCGTACGGGCCGAGATACGTGTAGCTGATAGTCCCGAGCCGGGCGCCGTTGTGCTCTCCCGTCGTGTCGTAGTACATGAATCGGCCGCCGAAGGCGTCCTGCGTGCTCATCCATCGCCACGAGGCCTCGATTCCGGTGTTGGTGTACCTGCGGGTCAACCTGATAGCGCCGCCCACGACAGTCATCAGGAGCAGCAGTCCCAGGACCGTGCCGCCCACAACCATCACCGTCTTCTTCAGGCCGGCAGTGCTCACCCGCTCCATCCCGAAGCCGGCGGAGCCCCATGCCGCAAATCCGCTGCAGAGGACGAACACCATCGTGAGCATCACCGTGTAAGGCCAGTTGAGCGCGGTGCCGGGGTGGGCGTAACCCACCAGGCGCGCGATGGCACCGAGGTGCATGATGGAGAAGAACAGCTCCAGGGCACAGACGGCGAGCGCCGCGATAACCCCGAACAGCACCGGCCGCTCTTTGTAGAACTTCGCCGTGAGCCACCCGACGGCTGTCGCGGTCGCTATCACGATGACTGCCCCCAGGAACAAACCGAAGGGATTGGGCATCTTGCTCTCGATCAGCTTCGTCCCACCGCCCAGGAACGAGCCTCCGGGGAAGAACCTCACGATTACCCGTGACGACGGTCCCCAGGTAGACGGAAGCGCCGTGCTCGGGCGTCATCACGTTTCCCGACCAGCCCTGCGCGGCTATCCCGCTCGCTATCGCCCCGAAGCGGTGCGAGAAACTCGGGTGGGTCGCGAAGACGTCCGGGGAGCGCCGGTAACTGTTGTTGGGCGGCACCACCGAGGCTCGGTATCCGCGGGAGACCAGGTAGTCGGCAAGGGCCTGGGATACGCGGTGCATGCGCTGGTTGCCGTGGGACTGGTCGACGTTGTGAGGGCTCGGCGAGCGCTTGGACAGGAAATCGTAGATCGCGTCCACGTCCATGGGGATTGCCATCGAGACGATGGACTTCGCCCCTCGCATCGTGTAGGTCGGGTCGAGCGAGGGAGGCCCGTCGAGCCGCCCCGGCCCGGCGATGCCGACGACGTCCACGCCCTGGCCGCGTACGAAGTCTTTTATGTCTCTTTCAGTGGTGCCCATAGCTGCGCCTCCCCGAGGAGCTCGACCGGCATAAGAGCCCGGATGTGGTACTCGATCATCTCGTCGGCGATGGTGTCCAGGTCAGGTTTCTTGTGGTTGACTACGTTCTCCATGATCACGTAGATCGACGATCCAAGGATGATGTTGGTGACGATGTCGAGGTTGCACTGCCGCATGAGGCCGTTCTTCTGAAGCAGCTCGAAGTCCTTGCGGAGCTGCGCGCGGGCGAAGTGGCTCAGCTCCTCCACGCGCGAGGAGAAGTGCTCGTCGCTGCCGAGTGCGTCTGTGTAGATGACTGACGTGATGTCCGGGTGGTCGCTGTGGTAGCGGAGGATGCGGATCATGTTGTCGCGCCAGACCCCGAGCGCGAACTCCTGGTTCTCGATGGCGCGTGTGAGCCTTTTCTGGTTGTCGGCGAGGAGCTGCGCGAACTCGCTGAAATACCGCTCGATCAGCTCAAGGAAGACGTCCTGCTTAGAATCGAAGTAGAGATAAAAAGTGCCCCGGCCGATCCCCGCACGCTCGACTATGTCGGTGATGTTCGCCGCCCGGTAACCCTTCTCGGCGAACACCTGGGACGCCACAGTGAGGACTTCCTCGCGCCGCTCTTCCGGCGGCAGCCGGCGCCTCGCCCGCGGCCGGGCGGAGACCGCATTGCGGACCGGTTTCTCTGCTATCCTGGCTCTTGTTCTCGGTACTGACATGTCAGTACCGTATCACCCTCGAGACACGACGTCAAGACACAAAAACGCAAAAAAGGGGGCAAACCACTTTCTTGCGTTATTCAAGTTGGACGTTGAGAGGAAGGGACTGTCGTCGCCTCAGGCCCAGCGGTTCATCACGCGCACTGAGACGCGCAGGACGAAGTCGGTGAGGCGGCGGCTCAGGCGGTTCGCGAAATCTACGAAGTACGACTCCGGACCCGTCGGTACGATGCCCTTGTTCTTCTCGACCGCGCGGACGACGGCGTCTGCCACCCTGCCGGGGTCCCACCGGTCGCGGGTCATGACCCAGTCGACCTTCTGCGCGAATTCCTCAGGCGTCTTTCTGTCCGTGCCCGAGCACGAGCGCACGCTCTTCGAGATGTTGGTGTTCATGAAACCGGGGCAGATGGCGGTGAAGCCTATCCCGCGCGCCGCGCCTTCGGCCCGCCAGACCCTGGTCATCGCCAGTATCGCCGACTTTATCCCGCTGTACGCTGCCAGCATCGGCAGGGGGATCAGTCCCGCGGCCGAGGCGATGTTCACGATGTGGCCGCTCCCCTGCTCCAGCATCCGCGGGTAGAAGAAATGCGCGCCGTGTATCACGCCCCACATGTTGATGCCCATGATCCACTGCCAGTCGTCAAGGGTCATGTCCTCGAGCCGCCCGGCGCACGCGACGCCGGCGTTGTTCACCAGCACGTCGACCCGCCCCATCTCCTTGAACGCCTTATCGCAGAACTCCCCTACCTGCCACGCCTGGGCGACATCGACGATCTCCGTCATGACGTCACAACCGCGCGCTTCCAACTGGCTCTTCATCTCGCGCAGCCCGTCACCGTTGATGTCCCCGAGGACGAGCCGTGCCCCCCGCGCCCCGAACGCGCGCGCGCACGCCGCGCCGAGCCCGCTGGCTCCGCCGGTGATGACAACCACTTTTCCGTTGAAATCGATCATGGTTCTCCCGTCCCTCCAGGGTTCGCCCGCCGTGTCCTGCTGCGCAGGTAATCTACACTGTCTTCTGGAACGGCGTCCACCCGGGGATGCTGGTCTCATCGGCAGGCGGCCCTTATGCGCGACGGCTCGACTGGGTTACTATTTCGGCAGAGCAATCGACTCGAGCCGGAGGGGGCGGCGCGATGGCGGGAAAGAGACCCAGGCTCCTGGACGCCTCGGGCGTGCCGGGGCACAGGACCGGAGAAGATTTGAACGCGGGCCTCGCTCCCGCCGAGGACGCCCGGCACCGCGTCGGCGGTCTCCTGCCGTACGAGTGGTGGTACTTCGACGCCAGCTTCGACAACGGCTACTCGGTCGTCGCGATCGTCTGGCCCATGAACTATTCGAAACCGTGGCGCCGCCAGTGCACCGTCCAGCTCTCGATCTACACGCCGGAAGGCGAGACGAGGAAGCACTACATCTTTCCCCCTCGGAGCCTCTTCAGCGCTTCATGCGACACCTGCGACGTGAGGATCGGCGACTCCTACCTGCGCGGCGCTTTCCCGCGCTACGAGGTCTCGCTCGAGGCGGAGGGCGACCGCGTAGACCTGGTGTTCGAATCGGAGGTCCCGGGCTGGAAGCCGGGGACCGGTGTCAATCACGTGCCTTTCCCGCGCTACAGCAGCATGGCGTGGGACGTGCCGGTGCCGCGGGCCAGGGTCAGCGGGACACTCTCGTTCGGCGGCAGTACGATCGAGGTGCAGGGCCACGGCTACCACGACCACAACTGGGGAGAGACGCCGATCTTCCACGTGGTGGACAACTGGCACTGGGGCCACGTAAGTTCCGGAGAGCTCGGCATCATCTGGGCCGACATAACACTGAACAGGAGCCTCGGCTACCAGCGCGCCTTCATGTTCCTCCTGCTGAACAGGGGCCGCCTGGTCTTCGAGTCGAGCGAGATCGGGCTGTCGTACGCCGACTGGCTCGATGACCCCGCCTACCTCCACCCCTACCCGCGCCAGATCGAGGTCTCATTCGGTGGAGACGGGAGCGCGGCCCGCGGCGAGTTCCGCATGCGCGTGCGAGAGGTGATCGAGACCCAGGACCTGCTGGAGATGGTGGGGATCCCCTCCTTCCTCAGGCGAGCGGTCAACAGGACCCTCTCCAAGCCTTACTACTTCAGGTGGCGGTCAGCGGTGGAGGGCTCGCTCGAGGTCGAAGGGGAGAGCTTCTCCCTCGCGGGTGACACCATCCACGAACAGATGCTGTTCCGCGGCAGGCGCCCACTCGAGATGATGCGCGATTGCGGCCGGTAGTTGAATCGCCGGGCAACATCGTTATACGTATTAACAAAAGCGAGCCCGTTTCGGATTAACCGATTCTTAACCGGCGTTTCACGGCGCAGGGGCCCGAGAGAGGTCCTCGAGGCCTCTCGGACCTCTCTCGGCATATCTCTTTACCCACTTGTGCAGAGTGCTTCTCGAGATCCCGAACCTGCGTGCGGTGACGCTGGCGTTCGCGTGTTTCTTGAAGTGGGTGAGCCAGCTCAACCGGACCCTGGCCTCCCTTGAGAGATCCATGTTGCGTGCGATCTTCTCCAGTTTGCGTTGATGCGGCAGCCTGGTGTGGTAGAAACTCGCGGTTCCAACTGTTACTGTCATTCCGGACGCCTCCTTGCTCGCTCTGTTTGCCAACAAAAGCAAGTATAGGGGGTGTCCACTATGTTTCTGAACCTGGGCAGACAGCGGTGACATTTTTCCAAAGAATTCCTGTAGTATTGAACCAGGTAACACGGAGTGGAAAGACCAGTGGAGGTGGCGGCGTGGAAGAGCTGGAGAAATACGGGCTTTATCGCTATCGGTGGGTCGTGCTCGGCTCGTTCATGGTGGTGGGGGCACTGACCCAGTTGATGTGGCTGAACTATGCGGCCATCACATCAACGACGGGTCACGGCGCCAATCAGCTCGTTGGCGTCGCTCATCTGATGTTCCCCCGCATGTCGCCCGGCGCCGCGGAGTTCAGGATCACTCTTCTTGCCTTGATGTTCCCGCTCCTCTACATATTCGTTTCAATACCAGCGGGCATAGTCATCGACCGGAAGGGGTTCCGCTTTGCTGTCATGCTGGGCGCTGTCCTGACCGCCGGCTTCTCGTTCCTGAGGCTCTTCGCCGGCAACTACCCGCTGGTCCTCATAGGCATGATCGGCATCGCCATCGGGCAGCCGTTCGTCCTTAACAGCATTACCAAGACTGTGGCTGCCTGGTTCCCCACCGAGGAGTCGGCGCTGGCCACCGGGGTCGCGACCCTGTCACTGTTCCTCGGGATGATAGTAGCGCTTGCCCTGACCCCAGCCCTGCTCAAGGCTTTCGGCGACGACCTGGCCGCCGTGCGTTGGCTGGTTCTCGTCTATTCACTCGCCGCCGTGGGTGGTGCGGTAGTGTTCGGCCTTTTTGCCAGGGGAAAGCCGCCGAAGCCGCCGGCGCGCACCGAGGACGAGTTGCAGGCCGAGAACGCGGCCATCGACTGGGGAAGCTTCCGCAAGATATTCGATCTGTACAACTTCAGACTGCTGTGCGCGATCCTCTTCATCGGGAACGGCGCCTTTGTGGCGATATTGCAGCTCATCGACCAGATACTCAAGCCAAAGAGGATCTCCCTTGAGACTTCCGGACTCATCGGTGCGGTGATGGTCATAGCCGGAGTGGTCGGCTGCGTGGTCATACCCAGCCTTTCCGACAAATACATGCGGCGCAAGCCGTTCCTCCTTCTCGCGGCCGGCGTGGCAATCCCGACGCTGTTTCTCGTAGCCCAGCTCCAGAGCACGGTCCAGATCTTCGTGGTAGGGGCGTTCACCGGGTTCTTCCTGTTCAGCGCTTTCCCGCTGGTGCTGACCTTTGCGGAGGAGACGACAGGCCACGCCCTCACCGGTACCGGTTCGGCCATCCTGCTGCTGCTGGGCAACCTGGGCGGTGTCGTCCTGACGCTGTTGATGGTGGCTTTGAAGAACGTCAGCAGCACCCCGTTTTACTGGTCGATGATAATGCTGGTGATCCTATTTGGAGTCGCGCTGATAATCGCGTTGTTCCTGAAGGAGAGCAAAGAGCTGCCCTGCGAGCTCGAGACGTCCCGCATGCTGGACGAGATCATCGAAGAGAAATGACACTTGCCGCGCGCACGAGTCGCGGCACTGCTGGAAACGAGAGGGCGGCCTTTTGGCCGCCCTCTTCACAGGCACTGATGGTTCGAGGCGCGATCAGTCAGAGTAGCCTCCTATCGTGTCAGTACCTGCTCCTAGCTATGGCAGTCTTGGCCTTCACTTGCTTGTGTGCGCCGGACTGGCCTTTGCTCGGTATCCGTCTCAACCTGTTCACGGGCACTGGGTTTAGTCGGAGTAGCCCCCAATTGTGTCCGTGCCCGCGCCTCTGCTGTTCCAGTACATCGCGCGCTCGACCATTATCTTCTGGCCGGCCGTTTTGGAAGTCACCAGCACGGAGGCGCGCCCCTGCGGCAGCCTGTCGACCATGTTGTAGGACTTCCTCGAGTTTGCCGGCACGGTGTCCGGGAAGCTCACGTTCCCGGTACCCGAGTTAGTCATGTAGTAGACCTGCACCGTGACCGCAACCGGGTTCGGGTTCTGCACCAGCGTCCAGGTCTCCCAGCCGTCGGACGACTGACCGTCCGGCAGGTAGAAGGTCGTGTGCGGCTGGTCCATGCCTATCGAGTCGTGGCAGGCCTCGCCCGTCCCGTTGTTCCAGTACATCGCGCGCTCGGCGATTATCGGCTGCGTGCCGTGCACCTTGGTCGAGATGTCATTACCCGGTATCTGCACGTTTGCGACGAGCGTCTTTCGCGAGTTGCCGGGCATCGAGAATACGGGCATCGCCTTGGGGCCGTGACCCGTCATGTAGGTGACCGTCACATCGGCCGGCGTCGCGTTCGGGTTCTGCACCAGTATGTAGGTGGTGAAACCCCACTGGGTCGTGCCCTCGGCGAGGTAGTAGTCGGCGGCTGGCGTCGTGGTGCCAATGGAGTCGTGGCCCTCGCGCCGGTTGTAACGATACATCGCGCGCTCCGGTATTACTGGCACGTCGGAGGTGACCTTGATGCTCGCATCCTTCTTGCCGATGTCGCCCTCCATGCTGAAAGAAGCCCGCGAGTTTCCCGGGACGGAGTGGCGCACCGTCTTCGGCCCCGCGCCCTCTATCATGTAAGTCACGTCGCAGGTCGCCTGCCCCGCGTTGGGGTTCTGTATCAGCAGCCAGCACTCGAAGCCCCAGTTGGACGAGCCCTCCGCCAGGTACCATGTCCTCGCGGGCGCAGTCACGCCGACCGATGAGTGAGACTCAGACGAGGCCGCGCCGGCGCCGGTCCAGCTCATCGTCCTGTCCACGGCGATGGTCTTGTTGTCCAGGCATTGAACTTTGGTCGAGAAGTCCCGGGAGCCCAGGTCGTCGCCCGGATAGACGGTGGTCTGGCTCTGCGCCGGCAGGGTGATGTCCGGCTTCACCACGGGCCCCGAGGTCGTCATATAAGTGACGCGTGCGGTGACCGCCGTGGCATTCGGGTTCTGGATGTTGACGCGGGTATCGAATCCCCAGTTGGTGGTGCCCTCCGCCAGGTACCAGGTGGGGCTTGCAACCGAGCCGGTCGGCGGCGGAGGTGGCGCAGCCGTCACCGTGAATGTTGCGCCGTTGCTCGTACCGCCGGCGGTCGTGACGGTCACCGGACCAGTCGTCGCCCCCGCCGGCACCGCGCAGACGATCTGCGTCGCGGACCAGGAGGTGGCGGTGGCCGCCTTCCCGTTGAAGTGGACAGACGATGTCCCCTGGGTGTTGCCGAAAACAGTCCCGATGACCCTGACCTGCGCCCCCACCTGTCCGGACGAAGGCGTCAGGCTCGTGATGGCAGGGGGGGCCACCGTGGCACTTGCGACAGAGTCCGGCTTGCGGATGCCGGGCATGGAGAGGGCGGCCGCCCATAGTCCGACAACGAGGCCGAGAACGACGACCATTGCGATAGAGCTTCTTCGCATCTGAGACCTCCGTATTGAATTGTCCTACCCGTACATGGGAGGCCGCGCGCCGGATGTTACGGTCGCTCAGCTAATATGTTCCCGCGGGCGCCGGCAGGCATTAGAATAAGTCGGTGCATGCAGTACGCGAGCGGCATAGCAGTCGCAAGAATCGTGGGTGGCGGGGCGACTTGCCCCGAGGGATGAACGGAGGGGATGAGTATGCGGAAGATGACTGCGCTCCTGGTGGTTGTGATCGTTCTCGGCGCGCTGGTGGCGGCCGGCTGCGGCAACAACACGGCAGACACCAAAGCAAGCCAGCAGATCGCCGCGGCCAAGGCCTCACTTGCGACGGCAAAGGCGAACGGTGTCCTGATCCCCGAGAACGAGCAGAAGAATATTTCCGCCGCGGAGAGCGCTCTCAAGTCGGACTCGATCCAGGCGCTCATCCTCGCGACCACGGCGAAAGCTAACATAGACAACGACATCCAGGACGCCTTCAACCTCGCCCAGCAGACCTACAACGTCGCCAAGGGCGCCGCCCAGACAGCCATCTCCAAAGCCCCGGCGGGGACTAACCTGACGCAAGCCAACCAGTCGCTTGCGACCGCCGCGACCAAGGCGAGCCAGGCAAAGACGATCGGCGACTGGTACAACCCCACGGACGGCCCGATCTACTGGGCGAACCTCGCCGCGCAGCAGGCCGCCACGGCGGCGCAGGCGCAGGCGGCATCATCGGCCGCCGCAGCCGCCGCCGCTGTGGAGGTCCAGAGGGTACAGCAGGGCGCCGCCCAGATGACGAAGCTCATGACCAATTACCTGGTCTCGATCGGCGCAAACCCTGCCGACTACAAGATCGGTATCCAGAAGATCAGCACGGACGCCACCTGGGCGACCGGAGTCGCGACCCTGATAGCCGCTGCGCCGGGCAGCAAGCCGGTGTCCTTCCTGTTCCACTACGAGAACGGGACCTGGGTGCTGAAGGCGGCACCGTCCTGGACGCCTGGACAGTTCGGCGCGCCGACCGACATGGTGCCGTGAGCAACAACTGACGAAATGCGAAAGCCCCCGCACCGCCGGGGGCTTTCCTCTTTTTGCTATACGACAGAGGTTCCTGCTACCGGCAATTCTTGATGCATGCAACCGTACTGCCTATGATGAACGATCATGAGCGCAGAGATTTATTATTTCTCGGGATCCGGGAACTCGTTCTTTGTGGCGAAGGAATTGCAGAAACGGATTCCGGGTTCAGGTCTTATCCCGATAGCGGGCCTGCTGGCTGAGGATGAAATCAAAACCCATGCGGATACGGTGGGTTTCGTTTTTCCCACCCACGGGATGATATCCCCCATCCCTGTCAGGCGATTCCTCAAGAAGGTGGACCTGTCCTCGGCTGACTACCTCTTTGCGATAGCGACACGCGGCGGCACAAAGTTCCTGGGCTTTCCGAGAATGGACAAGATACTCCGGAAGCAGGGAAGGCGCCTGGACGCCGGTTTCGTTGTGAACATGGCCGATAACGACCCGAAATTCGAGGTCTACGAGATCCCGACCGAGGAAGAGATCGCGAAGCTGCAGTCGGAAGCTCGGAGGCGGCTCGATTCGATCGCGACCGCAATTGCGAACAAGGACAAGGACCGCGAAAAGGACACCGGGTTCAAGGTTGATTCCAACTACTTCCTGGAGCGGCTGGTCGTCCTCGGGATGATGTACGCCGAGTTCAGCGGCGTCAACGATTACTTCTTCTGCGACTCCAAGTGCAAAGGGTGCGGGACCTGCGAGAAGGTCTGCCTGTCGGGGAAGGTCGAGATTGTCGACGAGAAACCGGTATGGCGCGATGACGTGAAATGTTTCATGTGCTACGCGTGCCTCAATTACTGTCCTGCGCAGTCGGTCCAGATCAAGGACAAGTGGTTCATGAAGTCATATACGGCGAAGAACGGCAGATACTCCCATCCTTATGCGAAGGCGGCGGATATCGCGGCTCAGAAAGAAACCTGAGCGTCCCTGTCCCTGTGTTGATACACCAGGCGCAAGAAAATATGTTGACACCGGCTAATGCAAGGGCATTCAGTCCGAGAAACCCCAGATGGTGTCGGTGCCCGCACTGCGGTTGTCCTTGTACATAGAACTCTCGATCTCGGAAATTTCATGCGCCGGTTCGCGCTCTCAACCATCCCCAGATACCGGCGAAGCACGTTGTTCTGCGAACGTGCCATGAGCTGGCGATCTCGCGTCTGCGTCAATCGGTCTTCGAAGCATGATGTCGGACCTGAACATGGTAAGATCACGATGTCAGGAGGCGGATATGGGTAAATATCGGTTGCGGGACGCTTCGGAGTACGCACAAGACATCGTCAACACCGTTAGAGAACCCCTCGTGGTGTTGGACGACAAACTCAGGGTGATATCAGCCAACCGGTCTTTCTACAGGACTTTCAAGGTGACGCCGGAAATGTCCGAAAACACTATGTTGTTCG
>Ga0209429_10001017_pt1 | contig 18026 bp, 13 predicted proteins | sample BarGraNGADG00212_3_FD_184493 | JGI IMG/M metagenome (GOLD analysis project Ga0209429, IMG submission 184493) | Arctic peat soil microbial communities from Barrow, Alaska - Barrow Graham LP Ref core NGADG0004-212 (SPAdes) (version 2) | ecosystem: Environmental > Terrestrial > Soil > Wetlands >...
CAATCCTTCTTTTGCTATCCGCGATTATCAAAAGGAAGCCCTAGGGCGTTTCTATTTCTATTACGAAGAATATCGGGAGAAGAAAAAACCAATTCATTTGATGTTCAATATGGCGACCGGATCAGGCAAGACCTTAATCATGGCCGCTAATATTCTTTATCTCTATCAAAAAGGCTATCGCAATTTTATCTTCTTTACCCGCCTGGATAATATCATCCAAAAGACCAAAGCCAATTTTCTTGATCCGCTTTCTAAAAAGCATTTGTTCGCAGAAAAAGTAGTTTTAGATGGGCAGGAAATAAAAATAAAGGAAGTGGAAAATTTTGAAGGTGTGAGCGGTGATGATATAAACATCATTTTTTCCACGACTGCTCTTCTTCATTATCGGTTCAATTTTGCCAGAGAAAACGTTTTAACCTTTGAGGATTTTGAAGATAAGAAAATAGTTTTACTTGCTGATGAGGCGCATAACTTATCCGCGGAGACAACAGGCAAACACAACAAAACAGAAGAGGAAGAGCGTCGCAATTGGGAAAGCACTGTTTTAAAAATTCTGAATGCTAACACCGATAAGGATAATGTTCTTTTGGAGTTTACCGCCACAGCCCGCTTAGAAGAAAGCTACCCGGAAATAATCCAGAAGTATAAAGATAAAGCAATTTATCGCTACGACTTAAAAGAATACCGTTTGGACGGTTTTTCCAAAGATGTTCGCACGGTTCAAATAAACGCTCCGCTGATGGAGAGAGTTATTTCCGCCGTGGTTATTTCCCAATACCGACGAAAGATCGCCGAGAAATACAAGATTGCGCTTAAGCCGGTTATCATGTTCAAGTCCAATCGCGTTTCAATACCAAAAGATAAAACTGATCTGCGCGGTAAAAATCCAAAAATTGTTGTTTCCGGTGAATTCAAAGAGGCATTTCATAAATTGATTGCGGGACTTGATAAAGAGCAATTGAAACAATTAACAGGTGTTCAAGATACGACCTTGCAAAAGGCGTTTAGATTTTTTGGCGAAAATAAAATCTCATTCGCTAACTTAGTTAATGAGATTAAAAATGATTTTGCATTAGAGAAATGTTTGACGGTTGATGATGAAAAAGACTTGGAACAGAAACAGCTTCTATTAAATTCTTTAGAAGACCATGATAATGAAATTCGAGCTGTCTTTGCTACTGAAAAATTGAATGAGGGCTGGGATGTTTTAAACCTCTTCGATATTGTCCGTCTTTATAACAGTCGAGACACAAAATCGAATATACCAGGGCGAACAACTGTTCAAGAAGCCCAGCTTATCGGTAGAGGTGCGCGCTATTATCCGTTTACAATTAAACAATTCACCGATCCTTACCGGCGTAAATTTGACGAAGATGCAGAGAATGAATTGCGAGTTTTGGAACAGCTTTATTATCACAGCGTCACAAACTCTAAATACATTTCTGAACTGGAAAGCGTTTTGAAACGGGAAGGTATTTTGCCGTCCCACACAATTGAAAAAGAAATTAAAATCAAACCTGCTTTTAAGAATAAAGATTTTTGGAAAAATGGATATATCTTTTTAAACTCAAGAAAGGAAAATGTTGGAGAAGATGTCTGGAGTTTGAAAGACGCAAAGGTGGTCTTTGACCATAACTCCGAAAGCAATATCTTTGTTTTGCCAACTAGGGAAGCCATTGAAAAAGATATTTTCACTGGTGCGGAAAGTCGTGGAGCAGAAGTAAAAACAGAAGTCGAAGAATTTATGCTGGCTGACCTTGGAGCAAGTATTGTTCGCACCGCAATAGATAAAATTCCGGCTGGTAAATTTAGCGTATTGAAAAAAACTTTCGGGAATATTGAGTCTGTTACTGAATTTATCTCAGATTCAAAATATCTCGGAGGGATAAAAATAAAAATTAAGGGAACAAGAGAACAGTTAGACAATCTTTCACAGTATGAAAAGTTAAGAATTGCCAATTTTGCTGTTGGTGAGATTATAGAAATAGCGGGGCAAGAAAAGAAAGAATACTATGGAACACCAGAGTTTAAAGCGCACCTTATAAAGACAATCTTTGACGACAAAGTATTGCAGTTAGCTATTGATAGCCCTCGCGCTCAAAGTATGAGAGATTTTGATTTTGCGTCGAGGGACTGGTTTGCACAAAATGAAATTTGGGGAACTAGCGAAGAAGAATCATTTCTGAATTTTATGGATGAAGTAATAACTAAGCTCAAGAAAAAATATCAAGAAATTGCTTTACTAAGAAATGAACAGTTTTTTAAGATTTACAATTTTTCAGATGGTGAGGCTTTTTCACCGGACTTCGTTCTGTTTTTAAAAGAAAAGAAAACACAAAAAGAAAATCTCTATCAAATTTTTATCGAGCCAAAGGGCAATCAGTTTTTAGATGCAAACCAAACATTTGATCAATCGAAAGAGGGATGGAAAGAAAAATTCTTACTTGAAATAGAGAACAAATATTTAATAGATTTGAAGTTGGAAAATAAAGATTTTCGTTTATTAGGTCTGCCTTTTTGTAATGAAGGTCAAACCAATGCTACGCTTCGAGAAAATTTTGCAGAAGCATTTAATGATAAGCTATTAAAAAAATAAGCTGTCCATTAATCAAATGTCGCAATACTACAACGCACAACGAACCAGGGGGATCTATACTCCCGGCTCCAAAGAGCCCTTCAAACTCTCCCGATCAAAAATCGATTTGTTTTTACAGTGTCCGCGCTGCTTTTATTTGGACCGCAAACTCGGCGTGGGCCGACCTCCCGGCTTTCCCTTTGCCTTGAATAGCGCGGTTGACGCTCTGCTTAAAAAAGAATTTGACGTTTACCGCGTTAATGGCGAGAAACATCCTTTGATAGAAAAATACGGGGTGGATGCCCGCCCTATTCCGCACAAAGATTTGGACCAGTGGCGGCATAATTTTACCGGCATCCAGTATCTGCATGAACCGACCAATTTATTGATCTTCGGCGCCATAGACGATCTGTGGCAGAATCCTCAAAACGAATTTATCGTAGTGGATTATAAATCAACATCCAAAGCGGAAGAGATCACGGAGCTCAACAAAGAATGGCAGGACGGCTATAAGCGGCAGATGGAAGTTTACCAATGGCTCCTGCGCCATAACGGATATAAGGTTTCCGATACCGGCTACTTTGTTTATTGCAACGGCAAGGCCGACCGGAAAGCCTTTGACGGCAAGCTCGACTTTGATGTGACGCTCATTCCCTATACCGGCCACGATTCCTGGGTGGAAAAAACCATTCTGGATATCCATCAATGCTTAAACGGCGAGGCAATCCCTAAAGCTAAACCGGACTGCGATTATTGCGCCTACGTACAGGCAGTTAAAGAAAAATGACCTATTGCCAAATATTATTCAAATAGTTAAAATTAAACCATAACCAGCGTCTATAAATAATCAAGAAACTGTAATTTTATGCAGAGCCAATATAAAGATTTAACCCCGAGACGCAAAGAAATGTTGGATATGCGTTTACAAGGAAAAACCCTGAAAGCCATTGGCTCCAAGTTTGGCATAAGCCGAGAGCGAGTCAGGCAGATCATCAAAAAGCTGGATAATTTTAAAGGTCAGAAATCTTAGGAAAATGAGTCGCACAACTGCGCATTCTTGCGACACCCCTTTTTTGTCAAAAATTGGGGCAATCAATTTTTGGTAGGAAAAAAGAGCGTGTCCGCAAAATGTCCTGTTGTGCGAGGGGAAGAAAAACAACTCCTTTCGGATTAGAAAAGCGTTTTTCTGAACCCCTTGCTCCCGCCGGATAGCCTCAAAGCCCAGCCTTGAAGTCCTGCTACATCCTCAATTCCGCTTTTATATTTGTTGTAGATTTCAAAAGACTATCGTGATATTAATACTCAAAATTTAAAAAGCAACTGGATAGGTTCCGTCCCGTATAACTATCCTGGAGGGGAAATATGGATTGGCTGACAATACCCCGTTTTTTTAAAGAGCGGGGTTTTTTATTACAGATGAGCAGGTCACGAGGGGTTTTATACCGATCCATATAAACATTGTTAAACCCTAGGAGATGTATGGGAGAGACAGAACAGCAAACACAGACCGTGAAGATAAGTGCTGATGGTATCTACCGGGGGGTCTCGGTGCACACACCTTACCCTCTTGAAGAAAGCGATTACCTCAAACTGACGAAAGTAACCAGCTTTGTACCGATATGGGCACATACTTTCTTTACCGGCACAGCCGTCTTTGTGCTGACCGTCCTGGCAAAATGGATAGACAATCAATACTTCAGGGGCAAGAACAATATCTCGAATACAGAGCTTATCACCCTCCTTATACTCGCCATCCTGGCCATAGCGTTCGAGATTCTGTATTATTGCCTTCCGTCCGACAAAAAGAAGACAATCAAGAAGATAGGCCAACATTTTCAGGAGAACAAACCAAAAGCAGCGGGGTTCGATAATGAATAAATCAGAGTTACCAAAAGAATACACCCCATATGAACATGTTTGGGTGTGTGGAAACATTTTTGATAACGGAAAAATCCTTATAGAAATTGAGGGTAACCTGGTTTTTCTGATCGGTAAGGGGGATTCCAGTCCATCGGTTTGGCTCAACCTTCGCAGGGCTAGGGGTGTTGAGGGCAAAATACTGTGGGTACCAGTAATCAGGAACAATGAAATCATTGAAGCAGACTTCGAGATATACGAAACCAAGTATGGCTGGGCCATAATCCACAAAGAAGAGGCATTAATCCACTACAACCTTATTGATGAGGTTCTCGTCATTTCCCACATCGATCTTACGCCGGTCGGTTTAAACATTCGAGGAAATCTCAAATCTCTTCGGGTATCGGGCATGAATCTTTCTAATAACTCATTTAACAACGTGGGTACTATGATCGGTATAGGGAACTGAAGGTTTAACCACTGCGTGCAGCCAATCGCCGATAAAGCCGGCTTTGGCGGCGTTAGGCGGAAAACGCTTGGCAGGTCGTGAGAGTCGAGCGCTGAAGTGAATCGTTAAGCATTCTTTCGTAAATCTTCAAGATGTTTCATTGACAAACCTTACTGCTTTGTAGATACCGTTGAAAATCGGGTAATTACACACCAGTCGCATCAGTGCCGAGGAAGTGAATATGTTTAGTAAATACGTAAAACCTATATTCATAATCGTCACCTTCTTTTTAACTGTAACCTTTGTCTCTGCCGGGTCCATTGACGGCTGCAAAGAATACTCAAAACTGGGATTGCCGGGAAAACAGGGAGAGCTCCTGTGCAGGAAAGGATTCCTCCTATCTCACGATTCGACGAATAAAACGCCGATATGGGTTATCGAGCATCTGACAGTCGAAAAGGCACAAGGCAGCCTGCCCAGATACAATAAATTCCAGCCCGACCCGGATTTGAAAGAAGGTGAACGGGCAGAACTCGCTGACTATAGGAGCAGCGGGTATGACAGAGGACATATGGCGCCGGCCGCCGACATGAAGTGGGATCAGCAAGCAATGGTGGAATGCTTTTATCTCTCAAATATGGTCCCCCAAGTCGGAAAGGGCATGAATCAGGGGATATGGAAAGACCTTGAAGAGCATGTACGGACGTGGGCGATTGACCGAGGAGCGGTGTATATCTTCACTGGGCCGATCTATGAAGGCGGGATTAAAAAGACGATCGGGAAGAACAAAGTAGCCATTCCGTCACATCTTTACAAAATAATCTATGATCCAAATAAAGCTGAAGCAATTGCTTTCATCATGCCCAACCAAAAGCTGGATAGCGCCGATATGCCAAAATATATCGTAACAATTAGAGATATCGAGAAAAAGACAGGGCTGGATTTTCTATCGAATCTGGATCAAGACGTGCAAGGCGTCATAGAAAACAAAAAGGCGCAGGGGCTTTGGAAGTAATGGACCGCTGAGAGGGCTGTACGCTCGTGCCGCCGCTATGCTTCTTCCTGTAAGTGAGTGTTCGATAATTTTTAAGGACATGCACTATTTCAAACAGTATTCATTATGAGCTGCTGCCATTTTACTCATATTTTACCCACCAGGCTTTTAGTCTTTATTACCACAAAATACCCAGGTGTGTTTTTTGGTTCTAACTGATTAAGCATAATTTTCTATTTTCATTTTTTCTTAAATGCGGTAGAATTACACAAAATTTCGGAAAATACCTATAAAGTATATTAATTGTTCGGCATAGAAGATAGATGTCAAGGTATTACTCGATCCCGGAGGCACTATTGACTCGAACTGATTTTCACCGCGACAACCACTATGTTCCGCGTGAATACCTCAAAACGTGGGAATCCTCTCCCGGGCGCGTGTGGACATATCGCATCCTTGTTTCCCACGAAAAGGTCCCTCTGTGGAATGAGAAATCCATTCGTGGCATTGCTTATCACTCACATCTTTACACTAGACTGGCGGTGGGTCGCGAAACGGATGAAATAGAACGATGGTTTGAGCGTGAATACGAAACGCCCGCAGAATCTGTTCTAAAAAAAGTGATCTCAAACGACCGGTTCACATCTTCCGACTGGAGAATTTTGGTGCGTTTTTTATCAGCGCAACACGTGCGAACCCCTGCCCGATTGGTGGAGAGTCTCCAGCGTTGGTATAAGACCTTCCCGGACTTTTTTCAAAACACCTTACAGAAGGCCGTCCAAAAGTTGGAGTCCATGAAAGCACGTGGGGAAGAAATAATTTCTGCGCCGTCGCCTTTGACTGAATACTTTCCTATCCGCATCAAAACCGAGATCCTACCAGGCCAGGAGTTCGGAACCATAAAGGCGGAGGCTATCGTGGGTCGTGGATTATGGCTCTTCGCCATTAAGCACTTGCTTACCAATACAGCCGAAGTCCTACAGAAGCATAGGTGGACAATAATGTCTCCCCCGAGAGGTGTGGAATGGTTTACAAGTGATGATCCGGTGATTTGTTTGAACTATCACAACCCTAATAAATACGACTTCGGTGGGGGATGGGGAAGTAAAGGGACAGAAATATTCATGCCGCTTAGCCCAAAGCACCTCCTTTATACGCAGATCGGAACAAGACCACCACGCCGAGGTACACAATTCAGCCCGGAGCAGGCAGAAATAATACGTCGCTGTATCGCAGAACATGCTCACCGAATGATCTTTGCAGCAGATCCAGATTCACAGGTACAAAACCTTAGGCCACGCAAGGTGAGCATAGAATTGCTGCGGGACGAGAATGCGCAATGGTCAACATGGCACGATGATCAGACTACCGCGGAAAGAAATATGATGGGTTGGCTGGAGAATAAGTGACAAAAGGCGCCGCCGAACAAGACGCTAAAGCCGATCGCAGCCACAGGGGCTGCTCCGGCTTAGCTCATCGTTGGGCGGTGAAATTATCATCAATGACATCATGAATATTATTAGACCAAGATTAACAGATTTCCACGGCATTCATAAGAACCAGGCTGAACTGGACTTCGCTATCCAATTTTTCAATGAGGATATACCGCTTTATGTAGATCCTTTTTTATTATGGAAATCACCGTCTCAACAAGATCAAGCGCTACATACATCTATTACTAATTCCTTCAACTATTTGAACTTCCTGCAGAGGAAGGGACGCAGTGATGAGGCATTGTCAATATTAATTAATATATCCGAGTGCCAAGAAGTTGGCCTTGGCGTATCAAAAACAAGAAAAGGTGTGCGAATCGGTCAAGAACAAGCACAAAAAATATTAGATCTGTTTAAAGAAATTCCCGAATACAATCAATTTGGGTTTACACACTTTGAGGTGATTCAACTCTATATTTCAGGGATTTCAAAAGACAGAATAAGTGATTTCGCATGTAATTACATAAAGTCTTTTTTGATTGACTACACTATTGAGCAGTGTGCGTTGGTAGGCATACCAACCGAAGGCGTTGTTCTTGACACAATATATAATTACAAAAATAATAGGTTGGATGCTAACCAGAAGGTTTATCTTCCAATCAATCCATTAAACAGAAAGCCATTAATTTTCACACCAAAGCGTTGGCTACGCTTCAATCCATGGATAAATTTTGAAGATTATTTTAAGACATATTGTCCCAGAGATGAAATAATCAACCCAAACGAGCCGGAAGAGCGGGTAAAAGTTTTAAATTACAACAGGGAAAATTATGGAGTAGTTGAAGAGTATGTAAAATATAAGGATAAATGCTCTGAAGGCTGTAAAAATGATCCACTTTTCAGTCAAATACCTATTCTGTCAGCTAAAAGAACTTTAAACTCAATTTTAAAGCTTAATACGGGGAAAGAAGATGGTGTGGATACAAGATATGAGGAACTTTCATCAACTTTAATGGCATCCTTATTTTATCCACACCTTGATTTCGCTCAAACACAAAGTAGGACTGAATCAGGGAGGCATATTAGAGATTTAATTTTTTACAATAACAGAGATGTTGATTTTTTAGATGAAATCTTCTCTGACTATGGAAATAGGCAACTCGTAGTAGAAATGAAAAATGTAAAACTAATAGAGCGTGAACACATAAATCAGTTAAACCGCTATTTGCAAAATGGAATCGGAAATTTCGGGATATTCCTCACTCGAAATAGTCTGCCAAAGGCAATGTATCAGAATACTATAGACTTATGGTCTTCTCAAAGAAAATGTATAATCGCAATAACTGATGAAGATCTTAAGCTAATGGTTGAGGTATATGATAGCAAACAACGGGCACCGATCGAAGTATTGAAAAAGAAATACATAGAGTTTAGAAGAAGTTGTCCATCATAAGGAGATAAATATGAACAAAGCAGAAGTCGATAGATTTGAAAAACTTTCTGGTCAGCTAATTAGCGTATATGAAGAATTATCTTTGTTATCGAAAAAGAATCCAAACGATGCGGTAAATAAGTTTAAACTTAAATTTATTAACAAATTACTTGAACAAAGCAACGAATTTCTTTCTAAAAAATATAGGCCTTTTGATGATTTTGATTGCTTTGATGAGGATGATGTCCCGCAAACCAGCGATGCTGTATTTATTCTGTCTCAGTACCTCCAGTGCTTTGAGAAGCTACGATCAGATAATGTGGTTTGGGATTATAGCTCTTGGTACTGGAGGGTAAAGGGTGATAAAGGCGATAATGTCGATGAAGACGGAATGATTAAAATACGTACGGTTAAACCAAAAAAACTCAAGGATTGATCATGAAAAGCCATCAAGATGTCACTACTACTGATAAGGCATCAACTCATGATACAATAATGCCTTTGTTAGAGTCGATGTATACGGAATTTAAAGAGTTGGCAAAGAAAAAACCTGATGCGGCTGTCAATAAAAGTAAAATAGCCATTGCCAATAGACTTCTTACGAAAGTGAGGGTCGTATTAAAAGAAGAAGAATCTATTGATTTTTTAGATCTTCTTGATGAAGATGATATTCCACAGGCAAGTGACGTTACATTAATGTTGTCGCAGTATGTCGCGGCAATGACGGCCTTCCATAAGAAGTACTATGGGTGGAATGGTTCAGAGTATATTTGGTTCATAAAGTAAAAAGGGCACTCGCCCAACAAGAACATCCAGCCGATCGCTGCGCTCCGGCTGATGTTTCCGTTAACCTCTGAGTAAAGATTATGTCGACCGAAAAAATATTAAATGTAATACTCGATACGGAAGTGTTTAAAAGAGATCCTTGGAGGAAAAAAGGTCCATTTTTAGCACTTAACAATTTAGCAAAATCCGGAAAAATCAAAATTCATATTCCTGAAATTTCAGTCAGAGAATTTTTGTCAGACCAACAATCTAGAGTAAAAACAGTATTTGAGACTAGTAAATCATCATTTAATTCATTGATAAAATTCCCTGTTCCTCAACAATTGATAAAGATTCTTGATGATCTTAGCAATTCCTTTGAACAAGCAGAGCAAGATACATTCAATGAAATAAGACAATCATTTGAACAATGGTGTGAAGAGCATAATGTTATGATTGAAACAGTTCAAAAAGATCACGCAACCAAGATGCTTGACGCATATTTTTCAGGTTCTCCACCATTTAAAAAAATAAAAAATCGCGAAGACATGCCTGACGCTTTCATCTGGGCTTCTGTATCTGATATATGTGAAAAGCAGATTGAGGTAATTCTAATTACAGGAGATAATAATCTTCGTGCAGCTTGTTCTAAGGGTTTTAAAAATTTAACAGGTTTTTCGGCTATTGAAGAGTTCCTTGAGAAAAAAGGGTTTATCGCAGATTTAAGGCAAAGTATTCTCGAAACTCAGCTTTCTATCGTTTATGAATATATATTATCGAAGATATTTAGCAGTGATCTCGTACGAGATATCATCGAAAAAGATTTGATTGACCGAAATATTGTTGTTTTTTATCCATTTCGAGGTACCTTCCAAATATCGACATTATCTAAGTCATTAAAGCTTCTATTAGATGATAACGCTACGTATTATGGCGATGGTCTCTTGTCCATTCCTTTTTCGGCAAGAGCAATTTGTGATCTCAAACATATCACTGAAAAAAGTAACTTAAAAAGTATAAGAAATACCGATTCCATATCTATAATTGAACTAGATAATGAATTTGTTGAATTAAGACTCTCACGAACAATTGTCTTTGCAGGTTCAATCCTTTTTGGCATAGAGGCATCCCTGTTTCAAGAAGATAAACCGTATCAAGAAATCATTAAAAGGCTAGAGACAACTGAAACTGTTTTAGAATATATATCAATTCATGGTGAAAAAGATTCCAAAGTTTCTGTCGATCTATTTAACAAGCATGCCCACAATGAAGCATTAGAACAAATAGAAAATGGTAATTTGGATATACAAATTGATGATGATGAAGAAAAGAACCGTTTGGACTTAGCGCGATGGTTTGAATTACCCAAAAACATGATTGGCAAGCATGATGAACTTGAAATCAAAGAGGGAGCAAAAGTAAAAATTGCCCCTATTCCGAGATTCGAGGAATGGGTGAAAATCCTAAAAAAGGGCATTTTAAATAAGAAGGAATCCGAATAAACAATGATGTCATTATGGGTTAACCAATCAATCCAGCCGATCGTTACGCTCCCGCTGATTTCTTTGTTACTTTCTTTCAATTGGTAATCTTCAGTTTTCCCTGCTTCATGAATCTATTGACTCGTAGATGAAAGAGAGGTCAACGCAGAAAAGTACTCCTCAGCCGGATGAACCATAATTTTATCAATTACAAACTTGCTTTAACTCCCGCCACATCCTCAATTCCATCATAATCCGGTTCCTAGGTTCGTGCGGATATTTGGCTTTCAGAGACGCTTATCTTTAGTTGTTAACCATGCCACTTTTGCCTTTTTGAATTTTGTAGTATAATAAAATCAGAGAATTACTTTTCCCGGGGTTTTCGGAAAAGTGAATTTTTCAGTAATTTCATCGCCTGCTTCAAGCGCAGCGGATAAATAAAAAATCCTAAAACAAAAAATGAAAACTTTTTTTCTGGGAATAAAAAAAGCCATAAACTTTTTCTCTCCGATTTCCAAAATTATCCTGGTTTTGGCGTTGGGAACTTTCGCTTACTTTCAAGCTGTGGTTATTCCCGACATGCAACATCAAATAGTCTCGCTTAATGCAGGCGATAACGTGAAAATTCTGGGGGGAGGGCCTCAGAGTGGCAATAATTCCTTAGTCAAAGGCGAACAAGATCAAAAAGAACCCAATCAACTTTCTAATACGACTTTCAATACAACTCAAAATGATAATTCCAATAATTTAAGCGAAGTCCCTTCGCTTTTTGCTTTTGCTAAAATAACCGATCCCAGTCCTTCTTTTGAAAACTATACATATATCAGCGGCGATCTGATTATCAAAAAAGATACGCTAATGCTGCGCGTTAAACCCAATGCTATTGATTCAGAAAAAATCCGATGGCACGCCGTTGAAGCCGAAGATATCGATACGGGTTCTATCACTTCCCGCATCATTAAGGACGGGACAATCCAAGGAAAAGATATTTCAGAAAACGCAGATTTGGCTATCGAATCACTGACTGTTTCCGGAGAAGTTGTCATCAATGGCGCCTCCACGATTACGGGAAATATGGATATGGCCGATAATGTTATTTTAAATATCGGTTCTACCGGAACCGATTTTACCGCTACCGGGGGATTAAACTTAGCCGATGCGCTGGTAGTGACCGGATCACTGCAAGGAATCACGCTTGATACCGGCCAGGGAGCCTACGAACTTTACGCGATGGATCAAAATGTTTTGACGGCTTCCTCGCCTCAATTTGCCGGATTGACGCTTACCGGCAATTTATCTTTGGGCGCCAATACTTTAACAACCACAAACACGACTTTAGTTTCCAATCTCAACGCCGATTATCTCGACGGACAACACGGAAACTATTACGCGCCACTTGCAAATATCTCCGGCACGCAAAACTACTTGGCTAAATTCGGAGCCAGCGGAAACTCAATCGGCAATTCGCTTATTTTTGATAATGGGACAAACGTCGGCATCGGGACGACGAATCCGTTGTATCCCTTACACGCAAATAAACTTAATAATGGTACATATGGCGCTAGTGATGGTATACATAATTGGTTTTTCGAGAACTCTTTTACATCTGCAAGTCCTGTAGCGTCTATCACTAATTTAATGTCCACAATGAATTATAGTGGTGCAGGGGGTGTTGATAGGATATATGGTACTTTTTCTTCTCCAGTAGCAAGTGGCACAGGTCCTGTTAATTTACTGTACGGCTATGTTTCAGAGCCAGAAAAAACAAGTAATGGCGTTGCAATGACATACTTAGTTGGCAGTATTCAACAACCTATACAGAAAAGTTCTGGTCCTATAACTTTTATGTATGGGGAAAGAATAGTAAATCAGATACAAGGCTCTGGTAAGGTTACAAGTTCAATTGGTTTAGAGGTGGGGGTGGGATTGAATAGTACCGCGGATGTAACTAATCATTTTGGCATAGTAGTTAATTCCCCAATTATAACGGCTGGGGGTTCCCTCGGAAGGAATCGTGGAATCTACCTACACAATCAGATTGTACCCGGAGTGGCTAGTGATTCTATTTATAGTGAGGGCGGTGATGTATTTTTTGGTGAATCTGTGCTTAGTATCAATCATTCTTTGACAAGTAAATTTAATATGACTGGAAAAGCTGGTAATGTACCAGTTCTGGGGGTTCCCTACGCTACGATAAAATTATCTGGTTCTAATAGTCAAGGGACTCTAATTGAAGCCTACCCGCTTGATACTCACTATGCTAGTGGTGCTTTCCTTACATTTTCAACAAGTATTTATAATTCTGCTCCAACAGAAAAACTTAGAATTACAAGTACTGGAGAAATTGGTATTGGAACGATTAATCCCGAAACAAAACTTACAGTTAATGGGGAGGGAACTTTTTACGATAATTCAATTCTTTCATCAAATATAGCGGTTCCTTGGACTAACAATGGTAACTATCCATTTGAAACCTTTACATTGGGCTCTCCTACCACAGATATTGCATCAGCTATAAATAGTTCTTCAATTGGTCTTTCTTATTTTCCATTCACTATTAAAAGCGGAAGACGATATATAGCATCGTTTACTCTTACTGGGACAAGTGGGACTACTCAAATGTCCTCGGCATTAACTATAAATGCCGGATCATCTCAGAAAAATCAGATATTGACTTCCGGTGTTAATACCATTGAGTGGCTCTCCACGAGGTCTGGCACGGAGTATATTGTACTTTATGCATCGGCGGGAACAGAGAATTTTGCTATTTCCGGATTTTCTTTAAAAGAAGTTGTTGGCGGGGATTTAAACCTTGCGGGGATTTTGAAAGGTGGGGGTACAGAGGGTCTAAAAGTTGATTATCTCGGCAACGTCGGCATCGGGACGACGAATCCGGATACAACTCTGAAAGTAGTCGGTTCGATCTGCGCCAAAGCCACTGACGCTGCCTGTTTTGGAACCACGGCCGGAAATATTTATGCTGCCAATTTTATCGTTGACGGAACATACCATCTGCCTGACTATGTCTTCGAACCAAACTATTCACTCCTACCCATATCAGACTTGAAAAATTATATCACCCTGAACCAACATTTGCCCGGAGTGCCCAGCGCCAGCGAAGTAAATCAAAACGGATTGAATCTAGGCCAGATGGTTCCGATAATTCTGGAAAAAACCGAAGAGAACACGCTGTATATTATTGATAATTACAACCAAATCAAAGAGCAAAAGAATCAAATTAGCGGAATAACCGACAATCAAAATAAAATTGTGGAGCAGTTGACCGGTCAGCTGACTATTGAACTGGCCGATCAAGAACGGTCTGTAGATAGCAAAATTCAACTGATCGGAGCAAGCCTGGATAAGCTTTCTACCCAACAAATAGCCACTATCAACGAGCAAATCTTGGCTCAAACAAAGGATATTACCGATTTGGAAAAACAAATGGCAGACATTAAAAGCGCCATGTATATCGAAAGATACGACGAACTTTGGAATTTCTATATGATTTTCAAGCCGGAAAGTTTGGAAAACATTGTGTTTAAAGAGAACGGCAATCTTAATTTATTGGAAGGCAAAATTACCGCTAAAGATATTGAGGCGCTGGGGATTGTAAAGGCTAAAGGTATTGAGGCGGAAGATATTGCAGCATCAAAATCTCTAAAGCTTGGTAAAGAAATTCGAGGCACCGGGGAAATCAAAGCCGGAGATACTGAGATAAAAATTGAGACAGTGGAAGCCTCTTTAAGCGCGCAAATCTACATTACGCCTTTAGGCCAGCTCAATGGCCGCAGTCTGTATGTCGATATGGAAAAACTGGAAGATGGCAAGAGCTTCAACGTAAAGCTCGACGGCGAACCGTTAAGTAAAAATCTTAAGTTTAACTGGCTGATTATTCAGTAAATAGAATTTCTTTCATTGCTCATTTTTGGCTATGCGGCAAGGCTCAAACTCTCCCGCAAACCTTGCCATTGCCTCAATTCCGTGATAATCTGGTTCCAACTGGTGAACGTGAGGTCCACCAAAAGAGATTTGTCATCGCCACAAGTTTGATTAAGTTCGTAAATAAGCCCCAGTTTGGCGGTTCCAAAACCTTCGTTTCGTTTATACGAAATTCCGTCGGGAAATACCATTTTTTGGAACCTTGACTGGGAGAATGAAAGATCAAGCCATTGTCTCCCAAGATTAGTGATAAAATTATTCGCATACGATAAAACGCCTTCGATATCGAATTGCTCAATCCTGGTTTCATCCAGGGATATTTTTGTTGCCATAATTTGATTTTCTATTTCCTCCTTTCGTTCTCGAAATTCTTCAGGCGTATATGATCTGTCTTCCCGCATCTCAAAAATCCTATCTCGCTTTTCTTTCAAGACCGTCAATTGCCGTTCATATTTTTGGGCCTCGGCTTTAAAATCGAGGCTCTTTTCATCCCATAAATATAAAACTGTCGTTTTGAATAAGTCTAAAAACTTTTTTTTGGGCGTTATTCTTTTAAGATAGCCGACAAAATCATTTTCCAAATCCTTTTTATTTATGGCCTTGCCATACATCGAACAGTCTTTATTGTAGCAATGGTAATAATAATATTTTCCGCCGTTTCCGTGTGAACAGCTTCCGGTTAATTGCCCTCCGCAATATCCGCATTTCACGGTTCGCCTCAAGGGAAAATTCGGATTCAGTCTGACTCTTTTAACTCTGTTGGATTTTCCCGCTAAGATGGTTTGGATTTTGAAAAATTCTTCTTTGGTTATCATCGGTTTGTGCAAGCCCTTAACTTCTTCATTGGTCCATGGATTCACGATTATGCCAGCATAATATTTCAGGTACTGGTCGAATATCCGGCTTACCAATTGCGGTAGGGTTTTTTTACCTCGAATTTTACTCAAGCCCCATTTGTCAAAAAGGATTTTCATTTCCGCTTGCGAATAGAATCCTTTGGAAAATTCTTGCAACCCTTTTTGGATAATAGGAAAGATTTTTTCATTGGGCTGGTCTGGTTCATTTTTCTTTTCGCCTCTTCTTCTGGCGTGCTGACAATCATAACCCAGCGGAGGCATAAAAGGGTAGATGCCCTGATTGATTCTCATGGCCATTCCGTCAACACATCTTTGCGTTCGGATGGCATTGTCAAACTCAGCACTACCGGCCAGTACCGTTTCAATAAATTTTTCCGCCGGATTATTGCCGATCGGCTCGGTAACAGAATGCAGCGTCACGCCATAGTCGATGAGCATTTTTCTGACATAAAAATGATCCTCGGTGTTCCTGGCAAAGCGATCCACTTTGTAAACGACAAAGGCATCGACCTGGCCTTTATTCTTCCGGCAATATTCGATGGCTCGCAAAAACTCGGCGCGATCGGCTGTCTTGGCCGACGCTCCTTCTTCCCGGTATAGGCCAACTATTTCGATGCCCTTGTTCTGGCAATAAGCACGGCAAAGATCCTCTTGATGTTCCAAAGAGGTGCCTTTGACTTGCTCATCGCTGGATACTCGAACATAAATTATACCTTTCATAATTTTGTTTTTTTACAAACTTAAAGGGACAGTCTGATCGCCCAAATCAATTATTCCAAAGGAATATCTCATTGGCAGACTGCCCCTTTAAGACAACGAGATTAAAAAATCCTTTGGATAATTTATTGAATTTGGGCGATGTTTGTATTATATACTAAAAAAGATGAACGACAAAATTGCTAAATATTTTTAGTAACGATGGCTAGAAAAAACATGACTGCTTATCTCATGGGTGGAACCTTTTTCTGAGAGGGACTTCGAGAGGGACTTGGATTTAAAATAGGCATTTTAGGCCTGTTTTAAACCAAGCAATCCAATTAACTTGTTAAGGGTTTCAATTAGATGGGTGTTTTGTTGGAGGGTTAAACTGTTTCCTAATCCGTGTGCCGCGCGTTCGACTCGCGCCAGGGGCACCAATTTATTTATGCTGTCAGTCTGTTCCTGTATGTTTTGTTTTCTCCAAGGAATACAAGATATAACTCAATGTCATTGACTTAAGCACGACAGCCCCCTCTTTACTAAAGAGGGGTTGGGGGAGATTTTACGGAATGCCTTTCAAGTCCCCCTTTATAAAGGGGGACTTGAAAGGTAAAAATCCTTAAGTCAATGACATTGAGATATAACTGCCAGGCGAAGCCTAATCGGTGACAACTTATTTAAGTTGAATGCAGGGCACAAAAATCCTGTCTGATTTTGTCCCATTTTAACCATCTTTTTGTTTTTGTTAACTTAACACCTCATTTTTATAACATCTATTGCTTATTTTAAGCCCTAAAAATTGATATTAAGCCTAAATAGCATAAAAAGGAGAGATGTAGTTATCGTTGGTGCATGCCGTACTGCAATTGGTGATTTTAGGGACAGTAAAAGATATAAAGCCTTACCAGTGGCGAGCAAAGGTACTGCTGAAAGAGCCTCAATTCCGGCCGAAATAATCGATGAAATTTGCCATTCATTATGATATAAGAAGACTATAGACTTATTTGGGTCTGACGAGATGGGAGAGTATCTCTGTGTATGGGTGGCGAACCGGAAATGGCTCCTCTATGCATGAGAGATATTTAGTTTTTGTTTGGTATGGTCAAGAAAAGGATAGCCTTAAAGTACTGTGGCGGTTGCAATCCAACATTCGATCGCGTGGGGTGTGTTAAGAAAATACAATCTGCGGCAGGAGATCGAATAGAATGGGCTACTCTTGATGATGGTGAGTGGGAGAAAATATTGCTAATCCACGGTTGCAACACGGCATGTTTAGAAAAAAACTTTGATTTTTTAAAATATGGAAGAGTTTTATCAATTAGAAACGATGATTATGATTCGGCTGGAATCGTTAAAAAATTATTAAGTGAGGAAAAATAAAGATTAAAACCAAAGAAGATTATGTAAAAAGTTTGAAAGAACAAAAAGTGTTAATTTACTATAACGGTTAGCGCATTGAAAATCGCACCACCCACCCGGCATTTGTGCCGCATATAAACTCCGTAGCCAAAACCTATGAACTGGCTCTAATGCCTGAACACGA
>Ga0209429_10001018_pt1 | contig 18000 bp, 11 predicted proteins | sample BarGraNGADG00212_3_FD_184493 | JGI IMG/M metagenome (GOLD analysis project Ga0209429, IMG submission 184493) | Arctic peat soil microbial communities from Barrow, Alaska - Barrow Graham LP Ref core NGADG0004-212 (SPAdes) (version 2) | ecosystem: Environmental > Terrestrial > Soil > Wetlands >...
CATCACCCGGTTAGAGATCTTCAGATAGATTTCTGGAATTACCTTTGGGATTTCCACCTTGAAAACGATACAATCCACCTTCTTTTCATACCCTTTTTGCTCGAGCAAACGTGGCATATATGCAAAATTGCAATTCGAAGATATCACCATTGGTTCATAAAAACCTTCAACCAGAAAACCCTGGGGGTCTTTGTCTGAGAACCCAAGAGGACCAACCAGATTATCCATTCCCAAATTCTTAGCCCATTTCTCAACATATGAAATCAAAGCATCGAACACCTCCTGATCTTCCCATGTTTCCATAAAACAAAAGCGACCATCCTTTTCATCGTGCAAATCATTGTACCGATGATTGATGATCCCCATGATCCGTCCAACACACTTATCATTATTGTAAGCCAAGAGGAGAATGGTATCGCAATAGGAAAAAGATTTATTTTTTTTGGCATTAAAAAAGACGTTGTCGTCCATGTAAATCGGGGGTACCCAATTGGTATGATCCGTATGTATTTTAGCTGGCAGGTGTATAAAAGTTTTTAGATCCTGCTTAGTTTTCACTTCCCTGATTTCAATACCCATTCTTTAATTATTTAAGGGAATAAAGGTGTAAAAGTTTTTTGAATAATCATAATATCAATTTTCATGTATTTGTTAAGTACTGTATTTGACTGTTAATTAAAGCAAATATAATAACCACTCAACATAAAGCAAAATATTAATGAATTATTGTGTTAAATTTTAAAAGCAATTAACGGAATAAATGACGTCAATAGTCGACAAAATACATCTTTTTTTCTAAATACAAGCATTCTTGTCAAAAAATTAATTCACCAAAAATATCATATTCATTTCAATTGCCTTCATAATTTATGAAATCTTTTATTATCACTCATAAATATATTTCTCTTCTCATTTGTTTCTATTGTGATCTGTCTTTGTAATTATAAACAGAAGTGATATGCACGATTGCACATAACGCAATTAATTTATAATTTTGCACACCCTATTAAGATATGATTACGCTGATATTACTCATGCACTAATTTTAAACTAACCACAAAATGAACAATGCAATAATGAACTTTAAAGAGCCTGTAAACGAGACTGTAAAACAATATCTTCCGGGTAGCATTGAAGCCCGCCTTCTCAATGAGGAACTAGAGCGACAGTTGAACCAGAAGATTGAAATCCCCCTGATAGTAGGAGGAAAAGAAATCTATACCGGGATTATTCACGAAGTAGTAATGCCAACTGATCACGGACATGTGCTGGCCCTGTGTCATCAGGCATCCGAGAAAGAGGTAAAGAAGGCCATCGAAGCAGCCCTGACAGCTAAGCAACAATGGATGAACATGTCATGGATCGACCGTTCATCAATCCTGCTCAAGGCAGCTGAACTGATCTCTACCAAATACCGTTACCTGATCAATGCAGCCACAATGCTAGGGCAGAGCAAGAACATCATGCAGGCAGAGATCGATTCTGTTTGCGAGTCGATTGACTTCTTAAGGTTCAATGCTTATTTCGCATCACAGATCTACGATTCACAGCCATCGTCGACCAATACTACCATTAACCGAATGGAGTACCGGCCTCTCGAAGGTTTTGTCTACACCGTTTCACCATTTAACTTCACAGCCATCGCCTTAAACCTCAATACATCAGTTGTATTGATGGGAAACACAACCGTCTGGAAGCCGGCAACCACCTCACTACTTTCGAGCTATTACCTCATGAAAGTACTCATCGAAGCTGGTCTGCCCGATGGCGTCATAAACTTTTTACCCGGATCCGGTAGTACTATCAGCAACATTGTCATTGCACATCCAGAGTTTGCAGGAATTCACTTCACCGGATCATCCAGCACCTTCAAAGGACTCTGGAGACAGATCACTGATCACCTCGAACACTACCGTTCATACCCCAAGATAGTTGGCGAGACAGGAGGGAAGGACTTCATCTTTGCACATCCTTCAGCCGATGTCGACGAGCTGGCCACAGCAATGATCCGTGGTGCATTCGAATACCAGGGTCAAAAGTGTTCTGCAGCTTCCCGTGCATACATTCCGGCATCCATTTGGGTTCGTCTGAAACAGGTGCTCACTGATACCATAGGTCAGATCACAGTAGGCGATGTAACCGATCCCAACAACTTTGTGAATGCAGTGATCGACGAGAAGTCGTTCAATACCTCCATGAAATACATCGACTATGCAAAGAATTCACATGCTGCAACCATCATAGCAGGAGGGGAGGGCGACAAAACAAAAGGGTATTTCGTACAACCAACCATCATCCTGACCACCGATCCACATTTCAAAACCATGGAAGAAGAGATTTTTGGTCCCGTTCTGACCATCTATGTTTACGAAGACAAGGATTACGAAGCAACACTTCGGATCTGCGATGCCACGTCACCCTATGCACTCACCGGGTCTATCTTTAGCCGCGATCGAAGTGCCATGCTCAAGGCCTTTGATCTATTGCGCTATTCAGCAGGCAACTTCTACATCAACGATAAACCCACCGGCGCCATGGTAGGTCAGCAACCCTTTGGAGGTGCCCGTGCATCCGGAACCAACGATAAGTCGGGCAGCAAGATGAATCTGATGCGCTGGGTCAGTCCCCGGACTATCAAGGAAACACTCGTACCCCCCACAGAATTCCGATATCCCTATATGACGAAATAATAAGAAACTGTTTAAATTTTATCTTTTTTTTTGCCCGTAGGGCATTAATGACAATAGAAATATTCATCTTCCTCATTTTTTGCCCGTAGGGCATTAACATTAAAGGTTAATCCCCTACGGACAATTTTAAACTGTTTTTTAGGTCCTTTTTTTATTATATTTGTTAATGCATTTAACCAAATAAATAAAAGATGAAGACCCTGATTATTTCACTGATGGTATGGGGATTATTATTGATGGTTGGATATTCCACAACGACCTTGTATGCACAAACCGGGAACAAAATTGAAGTAGGTAGCAAGGTTCCCCTATTCAAACTACCCGATCAGAACGGTAAAGTATTTAATATGAGCACAGTTTTGGGGAAGAAAAATCTCGTGATCTATTTTTATCCAAAAGACGGCACAACCGGTTGCACAAAAGAAGCCTGCAGTTTCAGGGATAATTTTGACCTTTTCAAAAAAAGCAACGCCACAATAATAGGGATAAGCGGTGATAACATAACCAGCCACAAGAAATTCGCTAACAAATACAATCTGAACTTTACCCTATTATCCGACCAGGGTAATAAGATCCGAAAACTATTTGGCGTACCTGCAAGCATGATGGGAGTAATACCAGGGAGAGTCATCTATATAGTAGATAAGAAAGGCATAGTCATTCACATCTATAATTCCCTTTCCAAACCCGAACAACACATAAAAGAAGCCCTCTCCGCCCTGAAGTACGAGAAGAAATAAGAAATTCGAAACCAACCATCCACGTAAAATACAATTAAAAAAGGATGGCCACAAGGGCCATCCCTACATCACATTCATGCGCTTTGACACTATTTACTCTAATGGATTAAAACTGTTTCAGGTATCGGGTGATCGGGGAAGGTGAGATAGAACGTGGTGCCTTTGCCTTCTGCGCTTTCTACCCAGATCTTGCCTCCATGACGGGTGATAAAATCTTTGCACAATAAAAGACCCAGCCCTGAACTCGGTTCTCCATGAGTGCCTTTTCGGCTTGTCTTGCCATCAAGTTGGAATAAATGCTCTATTATATCGGGCGTCATTCCAATACCGGTGTCTTTGATCGATATCTCTATGCTTTTATCGGCATTAACTCTGGCCTTAAGATTTATGTTTCCGCTATGAGGTGTAAATTTTATTGCATTTGAAACGAGGTTTCGGACAATGGTCTGGAACATGTTGATGTCAGCATACACCATTAAATCTTCAGGTATATCGTAAGTTATTTCAATTTCTTTGTTTCTGGCGGTTTCAAAAACCATTGCTATACTTTCTTCGATATCGGTTTGCAAATTTGTTCTTTCTGGTTCGAAAGGAAGTGATCCTTGTTCTATTCTGGACCATTGCAATAGATTTTCGAGCAGACGGTAAAGGTTAACTGCTGAATTGCGCATGTTTATGGCAATCTTTTGTAACTCTGAAGTTGTCAGACTCGAAAGCTCCTCAGCCATTATTTGAGTGAGTCCCAGAAAAGATGTGAACGGACTGCGAAGATCGTGGGCAATGATAGAGAAGAATTTATCTTTTTCGTTGTTGAGCTTTAACAGTTCTTCGGTCTTTTGTATGACTTCGGCATCTGCCTGTTTGCGTTTGGTGATGTCTATAACGAATCCTTCGAAAAACTTGATCTTTCCATTTTCATCTTTTACAGCATGTGCATCTTCATAGAACCAGATCTTTTGACCATCTTTCCGCTTGACTTCATATTCGTAACCCTTAACAAATCCATCCTTTTCCATCATTCTCAGGAAGTTATTGCGCTCTGTGGGATCGGAGTAAGCTTCTTTGGAAATATCGGTACGGCTTTTCATTAATTCCTCTGGGGATTCAAAACCATACATCCTGGCTAATGCATTATTTACAGATATATAAGAACCATCATATCTGGTCTGAAAGATCCCTTCCTGAGAATTTTCATAGATAGCCCGGAATTTCTTTTCACTTTCCTCTAGTCTGTCGACTGCCTGCCTGTTTTCGGTAATGTCGCGAAATGACCAGATTCGTCCTTTCGTTTCGCCTTCAAGATGAAGGGGCTTTGTCAATCGCTCGAATATTCGTCCATCTCTGAAATACAACAAATCTAAAGATTCTGCATCAGTTTTCTCATACATTTCTGATACAGTAGAAATAAAACCATTAGGATCAATCAGCTGATCAAGTATATAATTTAATAATATTTTATCATCACCCTGGGAAATAATTTCTTCCGGGATCTGCCACATCTGAAGAAATCTTGAATTGTATTTGATAACCTTACCTAAATGGTCGACAACCAGAATCCCATTATGAATTGATTCAAGTGTAGTTTGTACCAGTGACAATGAATTCTTCAATTCCTTTTCTATATGCTTGCGATCTATGAGATCCTGCGTTTTTGCTAAGCTGTTCAGATAATTATTTGATTGCCGTAACATCAAAAGGCCAAGTAGCATTGTAAGGGGTGTATAGATCAATATTAAGGGTAATGCTATTGTTTGTCTGATCAGGAGTATATCAGCAGCTGGTAATAATATCGTAGAGGCAAACATGACAGTATGAACTAACAATCCCATTGTCAATAATTCAAGATATATGTTTCTAAACCGCCAGGTAGGTCTGAACTGTCGCCATAACAGACCTATTGTTCCGGATGATATAATTACTGCAATCCCCATCCACACACCTTCTCCACCCATTATTATGCGCATAGATCCGGTTATTAATATTGCAATTATTGTTGGGATGGGTCCAAAGAACAGACCTGAAATGGAAAGCAGGATTGATCGGGTATCGAGGACAACTCCGGGGATCAATGTCCAGGGGGTTAACATCAATACTATGCCAATGCCTCCCATAATAATCCCGGTGATGATTCTAGCCCAATAGTTTTTAGATGCTTCATTCTTCAACCAGAAATTCTCGTAGAGCATTGTAAAAGCAAGCAGTATGGCTGCACTGTGTACTAATCCAATTATTATAGACTCTTTCATGGTGGCAATTTACAAATTAATACGAGCGAAGCAGGTTACAAATTTAATTCTTTTTTAATTTAATTTAAATTCGTTCAGGGTATGCTTATAGGGTATTGCGGTATTAATTTAAAAAAATTAAAGGTAATGCAAAAATAACGGATTTGTTAAGTAAATAAATTTTCTTTTTAAACTTCTGAATGACTTTATCATCTAAATTTGGAAAGAATATTTATCCTCTCATTTGAAATCTATGAAACATCTAAGAATTGTAACACTGACATTATTGGCACTGATAATTTCAAATTGTGGCTATAGTCAGAGCCTGACTGCATTTGAAGCCAGAGTTAAAGAATGTGGGATGAGTATTAATATTCCATCCGTTTTTGTTGAAAGCCCTGTGATCGCTAACAAAAACATGGATTATGATTATGCAGTTAAATATCCTGAAAAGGATTTTGTTTTGAGATATGCCATCAGACCAATACTTTACAAGGCTTACAGCAATGATAGTGTGAAAAAGGCAATGGAAAGTAAAGTGAAGATCAGGAACACTACGTATGAGGGGAATATGAAAGCGGTGTTGTACGATATTTCGGGTGGTTATGATTACGAGTTTAAAGCTTTTGAGAAGAGTGCGGCACAAGAGGAGTTTAATGCCGACTGGGGGGCTATTACGTTGGTTGAATTGAGATCTGAGTTTGGAAAAGGATACAGGTTTTGTATGGTTGTTGCCTTGCACAAAGATAATGTTGGTGATGCCTATTTGTTTTTCCTATCCAACAAACAGGATGCGTTTCCAGCCGGGATGAGGCCATTGTTTCATTCTTTGAGGTTTGAATAAGAGCATTTCACATTTTCAACATTATTTTTAAAGCGAACGAATGAGATGTAGGGAGACCCACAGGGGCCTCCCTACATCTCATTCGTGGGTTTATTGAATTTTCAATACAACCGTGGGTTTATTTACTGATCATCATCGGTAGTGAGTTCATATGCATTGCGTAATCCTTTATCAACTGCAGGAAGACCTGCCTTCATCCATAATGGCATAGGGGCGCCCTTCAGAAAATGATCGAAGAACTGCATCATCCGGATGTCAAGGTCTTTCATGTTAGCGCGACGTGTTAGATTGTGCTGGTCACCATTGTAACAAAGCAACCAGGCCGGTTTGTTGAGACGGCGCATGGCATTGAAATATTCGATGCCCTGATACCAGGGAACAGCACCGTCGTTATCGTTAGACATGATTAGCAATGGGGTGTGGATGCGGTCTACATAGAACAGCGGTGAGTTTTCGATATAGAGTTGTGGTTTTTCCCACAGGCTGGCGCCGATACGGCTTTGTCCTGATTCATACTGGAAGGTACGTGGCATACCGCTTTCCCAACGGATTCCACCATAAGCGCTGGTCATATTACTGACCGGGGCACCGGCAAACGCTGCACAATACATGTCGGTCTGAGTGACGAGGAATCCGGTCTGATAGCCTCCCCAGCTTTGTCCCTGGAGTCCCATGTGGTCGCGATCGATAAATCCTTTTTCAACCATTGCCTGGGTGCCACTGATGATGGCGTTATAGGCGCTCTTGCCCGGCATCCCTTTCTTGTAAGTGATATCGGGAACAAAAACGACATATCCGTTACTTGCGCAAAAAGAGGTATTGATGATTGAACGGCTCGGACGTGGTGTGGAATGAGCATAAAGATTGTCGCTGTTGCGTTCGTAGAAGTAAACCAGCATAGGGTATTTCTTGTTAGGATCGAAGTTCTCGGGTTTATATAGTAATCCGTTGAGTTTCTCGCCGTCGAATGCTGTCCAGCTGACGAGTTCTGCAGTTCCCCAGAGATAGTTTTTCTGTTGTGGGTTGGCGTCGCTGATGCATTTGGTATTGGCAAAGTCCATATCGCTGATCCAAAGATCAGGAAATAACTGGAAGGTACTTTTAGCCCATAGCATGACATTGGCATTCTTTGCCTTGCGTTCGCCAAGATATTTAAACTCGCCCATTACCAGTTTAGTTGGAACCGCAGAAATAGGTTGTTCCAGACGGTAATATCCACTTTGTTTGTTCATATTGTTAAAGGCATCGAGCAACATATGTCCAGCGATATAATTGACTTCATTGTCGAGGGCGCTGTAACGGAATGTGATATTCTGCTCGCGACCTGTACCTTTGGTCAGCATCTCGGGTTGTTTCTTCATCTGGGGATCAAAAGACCAGATGTCGTAATGATCGTAGATCAGGAACTGCTTGTCGTCCTGGGTCCAGCCGGCATTACCATATGAACTGGCCTGATCAGGAGTGTCGTGTTCCTCGTCATAGAATTTGACATTGAGGTTTTTGGTGAGACAGACAGACTGCATCGTGGCCAGATTCAGGCAATTCCAGGTGCTGTCGGCCTGCAGATAATAAGCAATGTATTTGGCAGTGGGAGAGAGGGAGCCTTGTGCTTCAGTCTTCTTGAGAAGTAACTTCTTCTCACCGGTATTCAGGTTGATGAGGTAGATGTCGCGTGGTGAAGTGCCTTTCGTTGCGCGCTCTTTTCTATATGGTTTTGAAACATAACCGAGGGTGAATTCACCATTGTTATGGAAGGTGGGAACAATCGTTTCCATGTTCTCGTCGCCCAACTGAAAGACTTTGTTCTTTGCAACGTTAAAGAGGGCTGTGTATGACTTCTTCTTGTCCCTTGCAGCACTAAAGAGCTGCTGTGTCATGAGCATATCGTCGGTCCAGCTCCATACATCATAATGGGCCTTTTCGTCCTCTGTAAGGGTGTCTTTTGGCTCGGGTTTAGGTCGGGGGGCAACGCTGAAGAAGAGCTTAGAGCCGTCTTCAGAGACATTGATAGGGCCATTTTCAGATACAGACCATCCCTTTGTGAAGGCAGCAGTAGCTGTGTCGGCTACCATCTGGAGTTTAGCGGTTTTGAAGGTGTAATCGTAAAGAGCATAACGTTTGATCTTGCCGGTATCGGTAGCCATCAGGTAGAAAACCTGGTTCCCCTGCCAGTCAGTGGTAGGTTTAACGGCATAGCCGGGACCTTTATAGATCGTTATTTGCTTTTCAGTGAGGGTGTTGAATGATACGATTTCTGTAGAGTCGATGGCATCACCCCAGGCACGTACTGCTGTGAAGATCTGACCGTTTCTGGAGAGGTCATAATCCTTGACATCTTTGAACCTGTATTCTTTATCGGTCATAGGGTTGGAGATAACCAGCTCACCAAGATCGGTCTTTACTACTTCTGATTTGTGTTTAGGGGTTTTAGGTGCAGATTTCTTCGTGCTATCGGGTTTCGCAATCATTTCCTTTTTAGCCTGGGGTTCTTTTTTATTAAGAGAGTCACCTTTTTTCACGGAATCCTTCTTGGCTTCCTGTTCGAGCAACATGGCAAACCAGTTCGATTCCTTTTCGGCAACACGGAAGGTCTTGACTTTTGAAAACTTCTTCTCTTTGCCATCGAAAACATGTACAAGGAGTGTGTCTTTGATCTCTTTGTCTTTTTTAGCCAGTTTCTTTTTGCGTTGATCGGTATAGCTCATCTTGATCCTGGTAACGAAATAATTGTTGTTGGGAGAGAAGAGTACGCCGCCTGCACGGTTAACCGAGTCGTGTTTATTGGTCTGAAGGTCAATAAAATTGAGGCGTCCATCGCCTTGTTGTGCATTGACTTCATAGGCTGCATAACGGCCATTGTTGCTGAGTGTTGAAGCATCGATCGACTTCCAGTTGTCGTAAACAGCAGGGGTCAATGGCTTCTTAACAGTTTGGGCCGAAAGCCATGAAGGCATGCAACAGACTGTTAGAAAAATAAATACCAGTAATTGTTTTTTCATTGTTGTGTGTGATTTATAGTTGGATTGTAAGGGTTAAACGGTATTAATAGTTGCAAAAATAATGAAAAGTCTGTATGATAGTCGTCCATGGAAATATTTAACCGGCTTTGTCTTATCTTTGCATAAAATTATACTATTTCTATGGGACTTAAATGTGGAATTATCGGGTTATCCAAATCCGGAAAAACAACTTTATTTAACTGTATTTCAAATACTAAGGCACAGGCTTCGGGCTATGATTTCAGTGCTACCAAATCTAACCTGGGTCAGGTATTTGTACCGGATCCACGTTTACAGATTTTATATGACATGGTCAAATCTCAAAAAATCGTTCCTGTAACAGTGGATATAGTTGATATTCCCGGTTTAACCAAAGGAGGACAGGAGAGTGGAGGCAATAAATTCCTGGCAGAGATTCAACAAACTGATGCCATCATTCATGTGTTGCGATGTTTTGATGATCCTTTACTGCCTCATCCCGAGGGAAGTATTGATCCTGTCAGGGATAAGGAAATCGTTGATCTGGAGTTACAGGTGCGTGACCTTGGTTTGATAGAACGCAAGATTGCCAAGTTGGAGAAACAATCAAAGGTGGGTGATAAAGAGGCGAAGAAAGGAATGGAGGTGCTGACAGGTTTTATAAAACACCTGGAAGATTTTCAACCGATGCGCACACTCGTGGCTTCGGAAGAGGACAGGAGATGGATAGCAGACATGTTTTTGCTATCTGACAAGCCGGTTATTTATGTCTGCAATGTGGATGAGAAATCTGCTATTGAGGGCAACAGCTATGTTGAAAGGGTAATAGAAGCTGTGAAAGATGAAAATATGCAGGTACTGATTGTTGCCGGACAGCTTGAGGCTGAAATTGCGGCACTTGAAGATCCGGAAGACCGGAAGATATTTCTTGAAGATGCCGGTTTGAAAGAACCCGGTGTTGACAGGCTGGTGCGATCAGCATATAAGATCCTTAATCTGATGTCATTCTTTACGGTAGGACCTAAAGAGATTCATGCCTGGACCATTCACAAGGGGATGACGGCTCCTCAGGCTGCCGGAGTTATTCATAGCGACCTGGAAAGGGGTTATATCAGGGCAGAGGTTATCAAATATACTGATTTCGTGCATTATAAAACGGAACATGCCTGCCGCGAACATGGTAAGTTGTTGGTTGAAGGTAAGAATTATGTTGTGGCTGATGGCGACTTGCTGAATATAAGGTTTAATGTTTAAAGGTTAAAGTTTGTCCTTAAAACCTGAAGGAATAATGTGAATTTTAATTTTATAATACTTTCACCCCTTCGGGGTTCATAATGTTAATGGACGATTTCTATAATACTACCACCCCCTTCGGGGTTGAAGAAAAATCCCGAATGGATGAAATTATTATAGCAAATTGAAAGTTTCATCATGAACCCCGAAGGGGTGAAATTATTATAGAAAATGCATTTTTTTCACATTATTTTTAAACATTTGGACAATAATCGGGTTAAATATTAGTTTGATTGTTGGTAAAGCAGTAATAAGTGAATCAAAATGAATGAGACCGGTTTCAAAAGAGCCGGTCTTTTCTATATAATTCTAAAATTTTAAAATGAATAGTAAATATAAAACAGTTGTCTTTGACTTTGGTGGTGTATTGATCGATTGGGATCGTAGATATCTATACAAAAAGATTTTTGAAGATAAAGATGAGATGGAATGGTTTCTGAGAAACGTTTGTTCGGATCGTTGGAATATGCTTCAGGATGAAGGGTTTTCATTTTCAGAAACGATCCCTGAACTTCAAATGAAGTTTCCTGAATATTGTGACAAAATTGCCATGTATGAAACCCGCTGGTCTGAAATGGTTGGCGGTCCAATCACAGGTACGGTTGATATTTTGAAGGAGATTCAGGCAAAGAACTTTCCGGTCTACGGATTGACAAACTGGGGAGCCGATACTTTCCCTATTGTTTTTAAGCAATTTGAGTTTCTGAGAAGTCTGGATGGTATTGTCGTTTCGGGCAATGAGAAGGTGGTAAAACCATTTCCGGAAATCTATAAAATTTTGATAGACAGATACCAGATTGATCCTGAAAGTTGTATTTTTATTGACGATAATTACCTGAATATTCAAAGCGCCAAAAACATTGGGTTTAAAACCATTCAGTTTGAGTCGCCTGAAAGTTTAAGAAAGCATTTAATGTTGTTAAAGGTATTATAGAGAACAATCTGGTAGTCATTCAAAAGGGCGACCACCAGGATCGCCCCTACACCGCTAACGCTAAAAATTGTATTCAAAATCAATTATTTCGCCCTCAGGGCTTTTACTTTTCTATAATCACTGAATCCACATTGGCACCCTGGTCAATGAGGGTTTGTTGGATTTCGGTGACAAACAGATCGGGACCGCAAATATAGAAAGGTTGTTTGAAATCTGTGATCTTCTCCATCAGATAGGTCTTGTCGATTCTGCGGTTATCATAAAGATCATTCTTTTCGCGGGTGAGGGTATTGATGAAATGGTTACCCAACATTTTCTCCAGTTCATCTTTCAATATAATGTCTTTGGCAGTCTTATTAGAATAAAGGAGACTGTTTCCTTCTATTAACTCAACCTTACTCAGATGTCGGAATATGGCAATAAATGGTGTGATTCCTGCTCCGGCTGCAATAAAGACTCCCGGTTGTGTGTAGGTGATGGCACCCCAGACATCACGAATGATCAGTTCGGCTCCTTCTTCAAGCTTGTACAGTTCATTCGTCACACCCTCATGTGCCGGATATGATTTGATAGTAAACTCCAGAAAAGGGTCGGTAGTCAGACAGGTAAATGTAAAAGGTCTTTTCTCCTCTTTCCATTTTGGGGTATTAATGGACACTTCTGTCGCCTGACCGGGAATGAAATTATAGCCGGCAGGTTTCTCAATCTTGTATCTTCTGACATCATGTGTTACATACTCGATACTGAATATTCTGACAATGTGCTCTTCCATGATAGGTTGGTTTCATTGCTTAACAAATATTTGTCTCACTTTGTTTTTGATATTTGATTAAAGAAGAGCAGGTTATTTTATATATCATGAGTGATTTGAGATTTATACTTTTTCAGAAAAAGATGCATCAAAATCTGAATATGTGGATGTTGCTCTCAGATAGCCTGTTGTATTCTAAATTGCATTAATTTAACAACTTATTATGAATTATAAGGAAATACAAGTAGCGAAATACTTGTTTACGGTATAGTAATTGTCAAGTAAACATTGACTAAGTCAAATATCTATTCATTCACTAATACTATTACAAATATGAAAAAAGTAAATCTTTTAATTATTGGCGCAGTTTTGTCAGTAGTGGCAATAACAGGTTGTAAGAAAGATGCATCAAATAATAACTCTACACCGATTATGGGACTATCAGTTCAGGCTCTAAATCCCAGTTTTAATTTACCTGTAACGTCAACAATGATGAAAGCAACATCTGCAACTTCATTGGTGCAGATCACATCGGCCAAGTTATTGGTTTCTAAATTTAGTTTTGAAGCTGAACTTAAATCGAGTAATAAAGCACATGATTCTGTTAGCATTGAATACAATTGGAACGGACCCAAAGTAGTTGATCTCCTGAACGCTACGGCTGATTTTGGACAACTAACTTTACAGCCTGGTTTCTATGATGAAATTGAATTAAGAGTTGCTTCGGTAAGAAACAATACCGACACTATTCCTGTATTTAGTCTTACAGGTAATTATACGAATAGTGCCAATGTTGTTATTCCTGTTACTTTTAAAGTAAACGAACCGGTTTTGATAAAAACAGAATTAAAGAATGATACGATTACTTCAACCAGTACCAGCTCTTTCTCAGGAATAGTACAGGTTTATCTTGATCAGTTGTTTGTTGGTATAGCACCTGCAGATTTAGATAATGCAGTAAAGACCAATGGTACAATTGTTATCAATAGTACAACTAATGCAAATCTATATCAAATACTTACGGTAAATTTCATTAAAAGGCATCATGGTGAATATCATCGCCATCATAATTAGAAATTCATGTTGCTACAATACTTTCACCCCTTTGGGGTGAAAGTATTATAAATAGTTGATTTTAAGATATTTTATTTCTGGTTGTTCCGTTCTAATTCACGCAGGTTCTCCATCTTCTTCTTTTCCAGGAAACCTTTGATATCTTCGAGGTGTTCCTTGACTTTCTTGTTGCCAAACTCATAGACTTTCGTAACCAACCCATCCAGGAAATCACGATCATGAGAAACGAGGATCAGGGTGCCGTCATAGTCTTTCAATGCACTCTTAAGGATCTCCTTTGTCTTTATATCCAAATGGTTCGTAGGCTCATCGAGAATCAACAGGTTGACCGGTTCGAGCAACAGTTTGATCATGGAAAGCCTTGTCCGTTCTCCTCCCGAAAGTACCTTTACTTTCTTGGCTGAATTATCTCCCCCAAACATAAACGCTCCCAGGATATCCCTGATCTTTGTCCGGATGTCTCCAACGGCTACATCATCAATGGTCTGGAAAACCGTCTTCTCTTCATCAAGCAGCGAGGCCTCATTTTGTGCAAAATAACCAATCAGGATATTGTGACCCAGTGCCATAGTGCCTTCATAATCAATCTCGCCCATGATGGCTTTCACCATGGTTGACTTTCCCTCACCATTTTTACCAACAAATGCAACACGTTCTCCACGCTCTATGGTGAAGTGGGCATTCTTAAATACATTGTGATCATCGTAACTCTTTGACAAGCCCTCGACTGTAACCGGGTAGCTACCTGACCTGGGAGCAGGAGGGAATTTTAACCTGAGTGCTGAGTTGTCCTCTTCATCCACATCGATGAGTGGCATCTTCTCCAGCATCTTGATGCGTGACTGGACCTGAACAGCCTTTGAATAGGTTCCTTTAAAGCGATCGATAAACACCTGGGTGTCTGCAATCATTTTCTTCTGGTCTTCGAATTGTCTGAGTTGTTGAATTCTTCTCTCCTGACGCAGATCGAGATATGTAGAGTAATTTACCTTGTAATCATAAATGCGCCCCATGGTGATTTCGATGGTGCGGGTGGTGATGTTATCGATAAAGGCCTTGTCGTGAGAAATCACGATGACTGCTTTAGCACTGGTGATCAGGAAATCCTCGAGCCACATGACCGATTCGATGTCAAGGTGATTGGTAGGTTCGTCGAGCAGGATGAGATCGGGCTTCTGAAGCAGAATCTTAGCCAGCTCAATCCGCATGCGCCATCCACCACTGAATTCACCGGTAGAACGGGTAAAGTCTTCACGGACAAAACCAAGTCCCAGCAGGATCTTTTCAACCTCACCATCGAAATTGGTCTCTTCGATAGAGTAATATTTCTCACTCAAGGTTGAAACTTCTTCAATCAATGCGTAATATTCTGTCGATTCGTAGTCAGTACGCGATGAAAGCTGGTTGTTCAATGCTTCGATCTCACGCTCCATTTCATAGATATGTGCGAAGGCCTGTGCCGCTTCATCGAAGACTGTACGTTCGTTTTCGGTGATCAGATGTTGGGGTAAATAGGCTATAATAGCATCTTTCGGAGCAGAGACACGTCCACTGTTTGACCCTCTGGCTCCGGCAATTATCTTGAGCAGGGTCGATTTTCCTGCCCCGTTCTTGCCCATCAGGGCTATCCTGTCTTTTTCGTTTATCGCAAACGATATATCTTTAAAAAGTGTTGTTCCTGAAAACTCTACTGTAAGCCCATCAACTGATATCATTTCCTATTTTTAAGAGGGTGCAAAGGTACCTGTTTTATGAAATGGTTTTGCATAAGCTTTAGTGGATATTAAAGAATTATGAAAAATTATCTATCTGATTCATTTTTACTTACTCGACTGATGAGACTGAATGACCTTCCATTTGTTGTTGATCTTTTCGTACACAAAGGTCCAGAAGAAATTTGAATTGAAAGGATTGCCACCATTGACTTCAATATTGGCTACGCCTGATGCTGTAACCAGTGCGATGTTTTCAGCGAGTACAGTGATTTTTTTCTTCATCACTGTGATGCTTTGTTTGACAGAGCCGGGTTCTCTGGATTTCAATGTGTTAGCTATATCAGCGAAATCATTGTAATAATTTCCGTTTGAAATAAATCCGGCATGGTGACTGTCGTCAACACAATTGACCAGTTTAGGAACGTCAAGGCTTTCTGCAGCCTTTATTGCGTTAAGAAATACTGCATCAATCTCTTTTTCAATCTCAGGGTTTGATTTGAAAGGTACAGTTTGACCGTTCGAGATGTTGAACAGACCGATGAAAAGAAAACAAAAGAACAGACTTAAAAATGATTTTTTCATGGCGAAGTATATTAGGTTTAAAAACTCTTTAGATAATGTTTTTTCTTTTGACCCTTTTATGTGATATTTAATAAATAGTTATTATTCAAATATATGTGTTTTTAATCATTATCACCGTCACCTTTTGGGTTGGCGGCTACAAATGCTGCACGGACTGGAGCTGGCATGGGAATGTTTTCACCATTGACAGCAACCCAGAGAACTTTATTCAATACTTGTTCCGGTGCGCGGTCTTCAACGCTGAAATCCATCTTCTCGCTCTTGCGTGACCATTGGGTGACAGCTATGTTTTTGTCTCTCAGGTCGATATTTGCAGGTCGTGCCTGAAATGCTGCATGATTTGCTGCTTCCGAGAAACATCTCCACATTGGTGTAGCTGCAGCATCATATTGACTCATCGGAGGTAATCCGAGAATCAACTCGATGGTTCTGACCATTGAAGAGGTAGAATAGGGGGTGTGATCCACAAAGCTGTTTCTAACCATTCCACCTGCAACATAAGCTGTAGTGCGATGCGCATCAACATGATCGGGACCGTTTTGTGCATCATCTTCAACGACGAAGACAGCAGATTGATTCCAGATTGGGCTCTTGCTCAGGTATTCAACAAAGAGTCCTACAGCCAGGTCATTGTCTGCAACTGCAGCAAAAGGTGTAGGCCTCCCTATGCGTGTTCCCTCTGTGTGGTCATTGATAAATCTCAACGAATTGAACTGTGGTAATTTATTGATGCTGAGCAGAGAATCGAAATCATGTTTCCATTGTCTGAAACGGGTGGTATCCGCTACCCGCTGGTTCCAACTTGTAAAAGTGCGGCAGAAATGATCCTTTAAAACAGGTAGATTGGGTATGGTTCCTTCCATGAACTCACCATAGGTGCGATAGGTCACGCCAAATCGCTTGCAGAAGTCCCACAGGAAGCCATTCTTGTTGTTTGCCACATCCCGATTCCCTTCGGCATCGTAAGGACCACCACGGCTGCCATAAGCAGTAGGCCATGTCTTTTCAAGGAAGTCTGTAGCATAGGCTCCCATGCACCAGTTGTGACCATCGGCGCTCACCTCTCCATCTGAATAGAAATTATCGAGCAGGACAAATTCTCGGGCTATAGCGTGTTGATTTGGTGTGACTTTATCACCAAACAAAACCAGTTTCTTGTCACCATTACCCTCGGGAATATCTCCCAGGATCTGATCATAGGTGCGGTTTTCCTTGATGATATAGAAGACATGCTTAATCGGTGACGGATCACCAACTTTATTGGGGATGGGGTTTCCGTCTTTTCCCTCTGTTAAAGTCTCTTTTTCTTTGGAATAGGGGGTGTTTTGATAGACAGCCTGGGAATAGACAGCTAATTGTTCGTCAGAGGGTATCGGAAATATGCTCAATGCACCTCTCAATAGTCCGGCAATATACTGTTCCTTGTTTTGTTTTGCTTTGACGCCTTTTTTGTATTCTACTGTTTCGGCTTTGCTGATCGGATTGGGACCAAGTGGATTTGCCAGCGAAGTAAGCCCCTTGCCGTTAGAAACAAAGAGGGTCTTTCCAACTACCCTTACGCAGGTGGGATACCAGCCAACCGGAATAAACCCTTTACTGAGGCTGCTTCCCGGTTTCTCTACATTGAATACAGCCAGACAATTATTGTCGGCATTGGCAATAAAAAGTGTCTTGTTGTCTTCGCTGAGCGCCACACTGTTTGTGGTAGATCCTGTTGGGGCATTGGGGAAGAGGGCTGCATTCAGTGTTTCGATAACCATTCGTTTCTTCACTTCAATCACAGAAACCGAATTATCGTTGCTATTTGCTACATAAAGAAATGCGCCATTTGAAGAAAGACACATATCGTTGGGATTGCTGCCAACGTTTACAAATCCTGTAAACTGTTGTTTGCGGGTATCAAACAACTCAACTTTACTACATCCCCAGCACGAAACATACAGGGTGTTATTATCCGGAGAAAGAATACAAGTATATCCTTCAGCCCCAAGCTGATACTGACCGGTGACTTTATGTGTCTTTAGGTCTGCAACATATAGCGAATTGGATTCTTTGGTGACAACATACAACAGATTGTGTTTATCATCAACGACCATACCAGCCACACCAATGGCTACAGGCCATTTCTTACCCAGTACGATGGTATCTGCAGGAACCAGTTTATTGTTTTTTAT